>SAMEA104404100__coassemble_858_pt1 | contig 30484 bp, 34 predicted proteins | sample SAMEA104404100__metabat2_low_PE_092 | metagenome-assembled genome bin SAMEA104404100 (sample SAMEA104404100) | Balaenoptera acutorostrata | reverse complement strand
GCATTGATTGCACAGGAAAGTGTAGGGGCCATGCCACCACACTTTCCCGCAGCGATCACACGGAGTGCTGTGGAAGGTGGTGCAGCTGCTCACTGTACCACCCCCTCTGCGGCCGCCCGGCGCTCAGCGGCACGACGTCTGGCGGCATCTCCACGCACGATCTTGCGGCAGGCCGTGCAATACTTTCCGGTCTTGCAGTCTGTGATCTCCGCCCCGCACATGATGCACCGGGGCTTGGGAGGCTCCTTGGGCTGCTCGCGTTTCGGCGTGGGAGCAGGCATCTGCTTGCCCTCCACAGCATCCAGCGCCTGAGCGATCTGCCCCCACGACTTCATGCTCAGCTTACTTCCCCGGAGCGCATAGCGCAGGATCGTGTCCGCTTCGTCCACGCTGCGGCACCCCGGATAAAATTCCGCCAGCCACATCAGGCACCCCAGAGGGTGCGTGGCGTTGAATGTCACTAACCGCTGGTAGGTCTCCAGCTTGGCGGCCCGCTCCTCAGCGGTGATCTTTTTGGGCCGCACCAGATTAAATACTACAGGCATGGGCCCGCCTCCTTTTGTTATTCATTCGTCAGTTTTTTCAGCTTCATCGCCAGGCGATCCCGGCGAGCAACCAGTTCTTCCATGTGCAGGACGGTCCTGCACCTGAAGGTACTCTTTCCACACTTTGTCATACCTTTTATCGGATAAAACATTGAGGTATCGCTCGATGTAATATTTGCTTGCGACGCTGAGGCGCTCGTTTCCAAGGGACGGGGATTGCAGGGCCTCCAGCAGCTCCAGCAGCTCCGCCTTGGTGCATTCAGCCAGCTTCACAGCTTGCCCTCCTTTCTCAGGCTTTTGATGGCCGCCTGGATCTTAGCCTTGTGGTGGCGGTAGGTCCAGAGATCCACCTCTCCCTTCATGTAGGCCTCAGCCTTGGACCGGAGCGCCACCCAGGCGGACAGCACCAGCCACAGCATCACGAGGACCACCCAGATGCAAAATCCTGCGCCCAGCACATACAGTCCCACGGTGCCGATCATCTCCAGCGTGGTCATTCGCTCACCTTCTTCTCCCCGGCGGCGGCCACGATGGCCGCCGCCTTTTCGATTACCTGACATCCCTGGGTAGAGCAGCCGTGCTCAAAGCCACAGCCCAGACACGCAAAGGGTCTGGCCTCCACCTTCAGCACCTTCAGCATGTGCAGGAGGTGCTGCCGCTCGTCGTCATTCATCTTCATCGTCCCCTTTCTTGCTGCGGTCTGGGATATAGCTCCATTGCTCCTCCCAATCCTCATCGGACACGATTGCCCGCCCCGAGGGGCTGACCCATCCGGAGCCGGTCCAGCGGGCGGTGTAGATAATAGGGCTATCGTCGCCTAAATAAATCATCAGAATTACCTGGCGGCCGATCTCCGGCTTTTCGGTGGCGGCATCGTGCCAGCCGGCAGATGTGCCCATTTTGGGCACATCTGCATCGTCGTCGTCGTCATCGTCATCGAGGGCCGCCTGCGCCCTCTCCATGGCGATCAGCGTCATAGCGTCCCAGGTCTCTGTCCAGCTGCGGCATATCTTCTTTCCCTTGTTGATCTGGATATACCACCCGGTCCTGTCGCACTGATAGTCCAGGTTAGGGTCTCCTCCGCCGTGGTGCGACAGGCCATGATGCTTTTTCAGCCCCTCTACACCGTCCTTGCGGGTCGATCCGATGTCGAGATACTTAGACATCAATAGATCAAATCCTCTCCGGCGCATGAAGTCCATAAATTTTTTATTTTCGTCGTCCTGGGCGTCCAGATAGCTCTGGACCGATTCGGGGACCACGGACTTTGCCGGTGCCGGATGTACCTCCGCTCTCTGGCGCTTGAGCTCCGTGATCTTGGCGGCCAGATGCGGGCAGGCCCACTTGCATGTCTCCAAGTTGCAGCAGTCCGTACAGCAGACCGTGCAGACGGTGCCGGTGTCCCTCTCAGATTCATGGCAGATGTGCCGGAGCTTGCCGTCTCGATTGGCACAGCCAAAGTCACCGTCCAGTCCATCCGGGCAGGTCAGCTGATCGACGGCTTCCATCTTCTGCCTCATCACCTTGACGGCGGCGGCGGACATGTACCCGGCGAGCTGGGGCACTTCCTCAAAAATGATTTTTTGGTGGTGTTCAGGGGCCTGCTGGAGCTCGTAAGCCACCGATTCCGGCATAACGTTGGTCGCCCACATGGCGTGCCAGCACGGGGCCAGATGCTTACTGATAGCCTGCAAACGGGACAGCTTGGACTTATTCACGTTGATAAGCTCCGCCACCTTGTCCCGGGTACGGCCCTTGAAGGTGTGGCCCTGCTTGGCCAGCTCCAAAAGGAGCGCCTCCACCCGCTCGGCCTGCTTCTGGATCTCGTAATTGGAGAGCTGGCGGCTGTCCTTATTGCCGAGGATCAGCTGCCACTCCTGCTCCTCGGCGGTCTTGGCGGTGTCATTGCGGATGACGGGGATGTGCTCCGGGTCGGGGAGCTCCTTGGCGGCATCCAGCTCCAGCAGAGCCTCCAGCCGCCGGTGGCCGGAGATCACGATGACACGCCCGGCGTGGTCGGGGTCGGTGCGGACCAGCAAGGGTTGCTGGAGCCCCTGCTCCCGGATGCTGTCGATCAGCTCCTCGCTGTTGCTCACGTCGTAGAAGTTCCGGGGATCCGGGTCGATGCTGTACAGGGACACATACTCCAGCTTTGCCAGCTTGGCGGCCTCGCTTTGCCGCTTGAGCAAAGCGCCCAGGTCCATGTCAGCCATGGTGCTCCGCCTCCTTCAGCAACTCATCGGCCAGGGCCTCGTACATCTTGGCGGGGCCGGAGCGAGGGGACCACACACCCACGGGAGAGGACTCCCAAGTGGACTCGATGGCCTTGTCGCTTCTGGGGATCATGGACTGGTAGACCTTAACGCCGGTCTTGACCAGGTTGACCAGCGCCCGGTCCGCCAGTTCGCCATGGCGGTACTGGGTGATCAGTACGCCGTCCACCTTGACCGAGGGGGCCACGGCTTTGAGCGTATCCAGCTGCTCGATCAGCTCGGGGGCAGCGGTCTGAGAGTAGGCGTCAATCCCCACAGGGATCAGAACCTTGTCCACCGCCAGCAGAGCGGCCAGACAAGACGTGCTGTAGTTAGGAGGGCAGTCGATCAGCACCATGTCGTACTGGTCGGTGTAGCTGCTGAGCCAATCATGGAGGCCCCAGAGGTCTCCCTTCTCGACCCCAAGAGTGATCTGGAGCTCCAATTTAGCGAGGTCACAGCCGGAGGGGAGCATGTCCAGGTGGCGGTACTCGGTGGGGACGGGCTGGACATCTGCGCCCACCAGAGCCAGATCCAGACCGTGGGGCATCTCGGTGCCGCTCAGCATCAGCTGGGTGGCGTTGCCCTGAGCATCTGCGTCCACCAGCAGGGTGCGGTACCCCCGGCGAGCAAAGTTATAGGCCAAGGCGGTGGAGCTTGTCGTCTTGCCGCACCCACCCTTCCGGTTAAAAACTGCAAAAGAAGTCATCATAATGCTTATCCTCCATTTTTCTCGGCGTCTCCAGCGCCGGTGATGATATGTGATGCAATCAGACGGGCCCTGATCGCTGCACAGCGTTTGGGATAGTCAGCGCAGTCCGGGCACACATAAGCGCCTGGATCCGTGCCGGCTGTGGTAGTGTACTCGCACCCACACTTGGTGCAGGTGGTGTAATGGCAGCCGCCGACATGGTGGTGATACCTGCGGGGCAAATAGTCAGCGCCTCCGGTCGTGCTCATGGCGTGCTCCCGCTCCGGTCGTACAGCGGTGCATAGCCGTGCATGGTGTAGTACCAGGCCACCGGCTTTTCGCCGTCTTGCACGGGTCTCCCGGCTTTGGCGCACCGGGTTTTGCTCATCCACTTATCCTCGACGTGCCAGTAGTCACAGCTGGAGAGCATTGGCAGGCCGGTGTAGCGGCAATACTCTGCCGGGACAAATCCGTATTGGTTTCTGGGGGGATCATCCAGGTCAAGGAGCGGACGGTCGTAGAGCGCCACATAGCCGTAGCAGCTCCGCTTATAGGCCACCGGCTTTTCACCCTCTTCCACAGGCCGCCCCAGCTTGCGGCACCGGGTGGCTGTCACCCACTGAGGGTGCTTGTCCGCCTCACGTTCGGTCGGATAGTTGACGTCCAGCATCGGCAGGCCGGAGGCCCTGGCCTCCTCCGCAGATACGGGATGGCCGGGGATCAGGCTTCTGGTTTTTTCGTCCACTTTACTCATCCTCTCTGTCTGTCATAGCCCCGGAATACTCCGGGTAAAAATGCTGGGTATCGCCGTTGAAACTCAGGTAGTAAGTTCCCAAAGGACCAGTCTTGTTCTTGATTACGCTCAAATATCTGGGGGCGCTGGAGGAAGTTTCCTCCTGTCTCCAGATTGCTAAAATTGCCTTGGCGTCCTGCTCCAGCTGTCCGCTTTCCTTCAGATCACTGGGGACGGGCTCTCTGCGTTTGCCGTTCTTGTCCAGAGGACGGCCCAGCTGACAGAGGCACACCAGCACCACCTGCTGCCGCTTGGCCAGTTCCCGCATCTGCCGGGAGATATCCGCCACCTCGTCAGTGCGGGTGGCACGTCCCTTGATGGATGCCTTCATCAGCTGGATATAATCTACAAAGACGATTTCCGCATGGTTCACCATGATCTTGGCCTCCAGGCGCTCCACTGTGTATCCGGTTCCATCTGCAATGGTCAGCCGGTGCTTCTCCGCACCTTCGGTCGCAGTCTCAGCCACCAGCTCCCATTCGCTTTCGTCCATATCGTGGTCGATGATCTTAGACAAGGATACCTTGGACTGGGCCGCCAGCACTCGCTCGTAGATTTGGTCTTTATCATCCTCTAGGGTGACAAAGAGCACGTTATGCTCTTTGGATAACTCAAAAGCCTGATCCACACACCATGCCGTCTTGCCATCGGATGGGCGGCCGGCCACCAGCACCATGTCCTTGGGCCGGATTCTCAGGCTCTGGTTCAAAAAATCGTACTTCCACTTCAGGACCCAAAGCCCGTCCTTATGCTTTGGATCATCTCGGTCGATATACCGGGAGTAAGCCTCTGCCATATCCATCTGATCTTGATAGCCTTGCTCGTCCGTAGCCAGCAAGTCATTGATCTGGCGGGTGTATGTCAGCGCCTCCGTGGGATCTAGCACAGCGGCCATCTGGGCGGACAGCTGCCGAATTTTGGCCAGCTTTGCTCCCGTTTTGACCAGCTCCATGTATTCTTTCACGTTGCACGCCGTGGGGGTGGTATCCATAAGCATCAGCAGGTACTGACGGACATCCGAACCCCCGCCCAGCTTTTGCAGGATCAGGACGATGTCTACGGGTTGGGGCGGCACCGACCGAGCCAGATCCCGAGCGGCCAGAAAGATCCGGCGGTTCATTTCGCTCTGGAAGTCGCTTTGCTCCATGACGCTCAGCACCATGGGGGCGGTGTTCTTCGGGTCAATCACCATCGAGCCGAGGACCGCCTGCTCTGCGGCAATGTCCTGCTCTCTGATCCACGTCTTATCGAGGTCCAAGTATCACACCTCCAGCTCTCTGGTCCGGGGCACTCTGGGCAATGCCCGGGCCCCGCTGATTTTCGGTCCATCGGCCGTCCCGGAGCCAGCGCCAGGCATAGGGGATGTAGCCCTCCTGCCAGTTTTTACATCTCTTGGCCCGGTTGAGGCCGTCCATGATCTCCGTGCGGAGCTGCTGGTTAGGCTTGAGCTTGTCCCACTCCTCCACAGCCTTGTAGCGCTCCTCGTCCCGAGGGTACAGCGTCCAAAATGCCTCGAAGGACTCTGCTTCCCATGTCGCCACCGACTTTGCCCGGCGCTTACGCTTGGGCGCTCCGCCTGCGGCCACAACGGGGGTAGGGGGAGTATTCTCTCTTTCTCCCATACTGGAGTCTTTAGTATATTGCGCCGGGTTTCCCGTTATCGGAATAACCGCTTGCGGGGCATCCGGTGCCGGATATGCCGTTGACGGATTATCCGTTGACGGGTTTTCTCGCAGTCTGGGGGATTCGTAGGCGATGTACTCACAGCCTCCGAATTTCCCAGCTTCCGGGCGAGACTGGCGGCGCTCCAGATACCCGGCCTTTTCCATCTCGACCAGCGTGGATCTGATGGCATCCCGCCCCGTATAGCAGATTGTAGCTAAGCCGCTGACGGTATACTCCCAGTCATCCGGGAGAGATACCATGACGGCATATAGGCCTTTAGCCTTTAAGCTCAGGTTCTTATCTCGCAGGACGGCGTTCAGAATCATGGTGAATGGCTTGACAGGCTTCACCATTCTGATCTTGCTTTCTGACATTAAATATCACCTTCTATTGCCTTATATCTATGTCGGGTGTATAATTGTCCGTGTCATCATAATGCCGTGCAAGGGCCACGGCCCGACAGAATCCCTGTGGAGTCTCCAGCTCCACGGGGATTTTTTATGCCCCGCAAGAGGCCCCCTCCATGTACCCGATGAAGGGCAGGCGGGGGATCCGCAGGCGCTTGCCCATGCGGATAAACGGAAACTGAAGCCACTCGGGATGGTCCCGGGCGGTCTCCCGGATGTACTGAGGATTGCACCCGAGCACCGTGGCGGCCTGAGCCGCTGTGATGGTAGCGCTGTCCAGCGCCTTGATGGTGTCAAGTGGGGTCATGCTGGTCCTCCTTTCCTCCGATTCCGCATAGCTTGAGCTGGAGCCCGGCAGCGATGATCTCGCTGATGTCCTGGACGATTTTGTCAAAGTCAGGACGCTCCTCGTCGGTGATCTTCCCGTCCTCGGCAATCTCCATCAGCCGGTCCACATCGGCCTGCTGATCGATCTTGCGAAAGCGCATATATAGCTGGATCACCGTCTGGCTCAGATCGTGCGTCTCGATCTCCGGCAGTAGATCTGCCGCCAGCTCATCCGCTGCCATCATGTGCTGATAGGCTAGTGTCGGCTGATTGTAATAGATGCACATCTCCTTGACGATGTAATTGGGTGGGATGCGGGCCCCGGACTCGTAGCCTCTCAGCGTCCGAGTGGGGATTCCGATTGCTTCAGATGCCCTTTCCTGCGTCAAACCGGCTAGGTTGCGGGCAGTCTGATAAATATTCCGGCCATTCATGGTCCTTTTTCGCCTCCTTCAGATCTGATAAAATACCATCAGGGCCACGGCCCTTCCTCCTCCCGGGCCTTTGAGCCGTGTAGGGTAAAGCGCAGATGTGCGGGGAGGGTCGTGGTCTTTACTGTCCATTGGAGGCAGGGCGGTTGAAAAGCGCATCGATGGAGCAACCCAGGGTGTCCGCAATAGCAGGGAGCTTCGCCGCCGAAGGAAGGGTCTCACCACGCTCCCACTGACCAATCAGTGACTGGGTCACACCCAGACGATCGGCCAGCTGAGCCTGGGTCAGCCCCCGCTCCGTGCGCTTGATTTTGATTCCGTCCACTTTATCACCTCCGCTTTTGTTTTAGTAGCTTAACTACTATATCCACACTTTAGCACTTCTACTACTATTCGTCAAGTAGTATTTCTACTATTTTTCTTTTCCCCTTGCTTAAAAGTAGCCGTACTACTATTATTAAAGGGTGAGGGGAGGGCCTATTTATGTCCAGATTTAAGGAATTACGCATCAAAAATGGTTTTAAAACTCAGCAGGATCTCGCCCGGGTGCTTTTTGTAAATCAAACGGCGGTTAGCCAGTGGGAGCGTGGCGTTACCCTCCCCAGTCCGCCGCTGCTCCTAAAGCTCAGTGAGCTATATGGTGTGCCGGTTGACTATCTCCTGGGTAAAGACGGGGCGGACACATCCACCGCCGAAGATATAAAAAAACAGCCCACCGGTGAGACCGATGGGCTGAGTAAGGAAGAGTCGTCTTTGCTGTCCCTTTTCAGAGGATTGTCGCCTGACCAGCAGGAGATGGTGGTTCGAATGGTGCAAGCTGCTGCGGATCAGCAGAGAGGATGAGCTCCAAAGCTACCTGCATCATGGCCGACGGGTCCGGCGCATCCCGGATAGTATCAATCAGTATTTGCTCCAGCTGTGTCATGTGCAGTGCCTCGCTTTCTTTTTATCTTCCTCCAATTATAGAACAGGCGTTCTATAATTGCAAGGCAAAAAATGTGCCCGAATCGGGCACACCATAGGAGAGTGTAAAATGGGTAAGAAACAAATTGCAATCATCGCCACTGCCGCTGTGGTTGTTGCTCTTATCGTCGGCATATTCATCGGCCGATCCGGACAGCCTCAGACCCCGGACCAGTCAGCTGACGGATCTCACGCCGCCGACATATCCGGCACCCCCGATCAGAGCGCCGACGTCTCCGCTGCTGACAAGGCGGGCCGGATCTGGGCCGAAGGGTTGGTGCAGTCGATGCAAGAGGGCGGCCTGGAGACCATGGCCCTCCCGGCTGATACTCCGACGCCCGGCAATGACGATCTGCTGGGCCAGCACCTGGAGCGGAGCTACACAGTTTCCCCCCACGTCAATGTCGGTATCTATACCGATCCAGATGACGCCAGCGTGCTCCGTGTCAATCTCTTTCTGAGCAATGGCGGTGATACCGATACGCTGACCGCCGGCTCCCACGCTATGGCATACATCGTCCGATACTTCAGTGGGAGCAACGCCACTCAGATCCAGCTTGACCTGGAGCTTCTCACTGCCCCCGAGGGTGAGATCAAGACAGTCACTGCCGCCGCCGGCACTTACACCTATATGACCCTTGATGATGGATACTGCCTTGACTTCGTAGCCTCTTGATTATTCTCTTCCCTGCCGCCTGCCCTTGGTGGGCGGCTCTTTCTTCACCCAGGTATAGAACATTTGTTTTGGAAAGGACAGGAACCACCTATGATTTGCCGTAAATGCAAACGAGAAGTGCCGCCGGGCCCCTATTGCGTGCTGTGCGGAGCAAGCCAGACCCCGCCCGCCAAGGGCCCTCGGCATCGGGGAAACGGGGCTGGAAGTGTCTATAAAAGGACAGGCGTGGACGGCTATATCGCCGCCGTCACATCTGGACACTATGTCACGAAGGACGGTAAATACCGCCAGATCAGAAAGACAAAGTGTGGCTTTAAAACTAAGCTGGAGGCCCAGCGATATTTGCTGGATCTGGAGGCCCAGTCCCAGCAGGCTCCGACTTTCCAGCGGATGCTCGACACTTATTGGTCCGGCAAATACAAGACACTATCCAAATCAAAGCGCACCGCCTATGATATAGCAGCGGAGCGCTGGAAGAGCATAATGTCACGCAATGTGGCCACCATCACCCTGGGCGAGCTACAGGCTGTAGTCAACAAGGAGGCGTCCACATATTATCCGGCACGGGATATGCAATCCCTTTTGTCCCACCTGTATCAGATCGCCATGGCAGAGCAGTCCGCAACAGTAAACCTCGCCCGCCTCCTGACGCTTCCCCCGAAAACGGAGGACATCCCAGATCCCTTCACGCCCGAGGAGCTGGGCGTGATCTGGGATGGATATGCCAAGGGAGAGTATATCTGCGGCTACATCTTGCTGATGATCTACACGGGGATGATGCCCGGAGAGCTGATGGGATTAAAGCTCGACATGATCGACTATGACGCCAGGGAGATCCGGGGAGCCGGATTGAAAACGAAAAAAAGAAAGGAGACGCCGATCGTCTTCCCCGATTTTTTGATACCCGTCCTACAGGATCTTGAGGCCCTCCCGTGCCGCCAGTATCCTGATAAGCTGGTGGCTGTCCATCGGGATAAATTTTATGAGCTGTACCACCAGACCTTGAAGCGCATCGGTGTGCGAGATCTGGCCCCCTACTCGTGCCGGCACACCACCGCCACCGCCTTGGCTCTGGGCAATATCGCCCCCTCCGTCATCCAGGAGATTATGCGCCATAGTCGGCTGGCCACGACACAAAGATATATCCACACCACGAACCAACAGGCCCACGCTGCCATTGCTACCCTTGCGCCTAAAAGTCCCGTAACGCCCTCAAAAAGCCTTTAACCAACCGCACTATAGCTGTATGGTCAGCTGTGTCGAGGCCGCAAACCCTTGCGCCCCAACACTTTCGCTTGCCCTGCTAAGGGAGTAGACGGATAACTCCGTGCGAGGGTTCGAATCCCTCCTTCTGCGCCAAGAAAACCTGTTCATCTTACGATGAACAGGTTTTTTTATACCCATTTTCAGAAGGAGGGATTCGAACTCCGAGGGGGTGCGCGGCTTCCCATACTGCCCCTTCTTTACCATGTAGGAACCCCTCTCAGTCGCCTCCGGCGACAGCTCCCCCAAGGGGAGCCTTGGAACGGTGGTTTTCGGTTTGCTCTGCTATCTGAGCGATACTTTGTTTTAAGATAACTTTTCTGAACCTGCGGCCGCGATATATCGCGGCCCTACGGCGTTCACCGAAAATACAGCCTAAAACAACGTAGGGCCGCCATATATGGCGGCCGTAGCTTTCCTCCCCGTCCCTGCCGCGTCCAAGCCTTGTCCTGCGGGAGAGGTGCGGTCAAGGGGATTCACCGATGATACAGAGGCCGCCGGGGCCGATTCAGAAGAAGAACGAAACAAGTCTTGCCTAAGGCCCCCTTGTGTAAAGGGGGCTGTCAGCTTGCTGACTGGGGGATTGTAACCGGTACTATCTTCACCGCTAAAGATTACGTCAAAGAGGCTTCCGGTTACAACCCTTCCGTCACCAGTTTGCGAACTGGTGACACCTCCCCTTACACAGGGGAGGCTTTTCGTCGCTGCGGGACGGGAGCCCCTCTCAGTCGCCTCCGGCGACAGCTCCCCCAAGGGGAGCCTTGGACGTGCGGCCTGCGGGCCGCAGGAACGCCCCTTCGGACAAATGAACAACAGAAAAACGCCCTCTCCCCTCTTTGTATTGCATCCGACCCGATTTCCATGTTATGATAACCGGACAACAAAACAGTCCCCAACACACAAAGGAGAGATCATGATGAACAAAATGAAACGTTTTCTGGCTCTGGCGCTGGCCGCTGTGATGGCTCTGGGCCTGCTGGCAGGCTGCGGCAAGGATGGCCAGTCCTCCGCATCCGGTTCCGCCTCCGGCTCTACCGGCGAGGCAGCTCCTCCCGCTCCCGGCGCTGAGAACTCCCAGGGCATCGGCAGACAGTACGCCGAGCTGAACACCCTGTACATGAAGCAGGCCGGCGTGATGGGTCCCACCGTCCCCGCCGCCGATGTGAAGTCCGGCAACGACCAGGACATCGGTCCCCATCTGAAGCAGGTCTATACCCTGTCCCCCGTGCTGAATCTGGTGGTTTACACCGATCGTGAGGACCAGCGCCTGCTCCGGGTCACCGTGGAGGCCTCCGCCACCCAGAACGAGCTGGACATTCAGATCAACCAGCAGACCATGAACTTTGTCCCCTACTTCTTCGACAATGCAGAGGCCGACGCCATCGGCCAGGCCCTGCACCTGTCCGATATCGTCGTGGACAGCTCCTTCGAGACCACCGCCGCCTCCGGTATGTACGTCCTGATGCGGGATGCCAAGGGCACCACGCTGAACTACTACGCCAAGTAAAAAACAGAAAAAAAGTGCCGTTCCGAAAGGAGCGGCACTTTTTTATACTTATCTGAAGTAGACCAGAGGGTCCTGGGGACGCTCGGCGGGCTCGGCGCTGCTGACGTACAGCACCACGCCCTCGCCGTCATAGGCGGGGGACTCCTCCCAGGCGATCTTGGCGGTGACGTTGACCCACTCGCCCTTCTTCAGGGAGCGGACCTTGTCGTACTTGGCCAGGAAGCCGAAGAAGCGGATATCCTCCTCACAGCAGGTCATGGCGTTGCGGCCGGGGATAAAGGTGCCCTTGGGCAGCTTGCGGTTGGTCATGGCCATGGTCTTCATGGTGATGGTCTTGCCCATGTAGCGCTCGGGGTGCTCCTGGATATCGATGTACCAGATGCCGTAGTCCTCGTCCTCCAGCACGATATGGTCGGTGTCCAGAGAGTAGGGCAGCACGTCCTCCACCTCCAGCTCCTCGCCCTTCACGTCCTCAAAGACGATCTCGCACATCTTGTTGACGGCGCGGATGGAGCGCTTCCAGCCGGACAGGTTCATGTCGGTGGTGGCGCGGTTGAAGAGGACCATGTCGGACTCGGTGACCTGGTCGATGAACATGGACTGCATGTTGTTCAGATACAGGTCGAAGGTGGTGGCGTCCACCACGTCGATCTGCTGGTACAGACCCCAGTTCCGGGGCAGACGCAGCTTTCTCAGCACGTCGATGGGCCACATGCCGTTGAACTCCAGCAGGACGCGCTCGGGCTGATAGCGGCGGTCCACCTCCTTGAGGAAGTCGGTGGTCAGCTGCTCCTGATCCTCAACAGGGATCACGCGGCAGTTCTGCTTGGACAGCTTCTCCTGGTCGTACTCGGTCTCGCCCTCCTCGCACATCAGCAGGACGGTGCGCTGGCCGTCGTTGAAGTAGTCCATGGACAGGGTGTCGATGAGCAGCGTGCTCTTACCGGCATCCAGAAAGCCGGTGATGACATATAAGGGGATACGGGAATCACTCATGTTTTGTTACCTCCGGAAATCAGGCCAGCAGGAACAGCTTCTCCAGCTCCTGCTCCTTCAGGTTGGAGCCGATCACGCACAGACGGCCGGTGTAGTCAGCGGCGCCCTCACGGATCTGGAACTCACCGGGGACCAGGTCGAAGTGCAGCCAGGTCTCGCCGTCCTCGCAGGGGACCATGCCCTTGGCGCGGAGGATGATGCCGTAGTCCTCGCCCATGGCCAGAGCGGACAGAGCGTCCTGCAGGTCCTCACGGCTGTACTTGTGGGGAGTCTCGCGGCCCCAGGAGGTGAACACCTCGTCGGCGTGGTGGTGGTGATGATGCTCGTGGTCGTGGCCCATGCAGGCGGTGCAGGTGGCCTCGTCGTGGTCGTGGTGATGCTCGTGGTGGTGCTCGTGATCGTGGCAGCCGCAGGAGCAGTCCTCACCGTGCTCGTGGTGGTGCTCATGCTCGTGCTCATGCTCATGCTCGTGGTGGTGGTGCTCGTGGTCGTGGCAGCCGCAGGAGCAGTGCTCGTCGTGCTCGTGGTGGTGGGCGTGCTCGGCGATCTCCTCCATCAGCTCGCTGGCCAGATCGTGGCCGCCCTCCATGGCGTTGACGATCTGAGCGCCGGTCAGCTGATCCCAGGGGGTGGTCAGGATGGCGGCCTTGGGGTTCTTCTCCCGCAGCAGAGAGACGGTGCCCTTCAGCTTGGCCTCGTCCATCTTCTGAGTGCGGGACATCAGGATAGCGGAGGCGTGCTCCACCTGGTTGTTGAAGAACTCGCCGAAGTTCTTCATGTAGATCTTGGCCTTGACGCCGTCAACGACGGTGACGAAGCTGTTCAGGTGCAGAGCGGGGTTGGCGTTCTGGACGCGCTCCACGGCGGCGATGACGTCGGACAGCTTGCCCACGCCGGAGGGCTCGATGATGATGCGGTCGGGAGCGTAGTCCACCAGCACCTTCTCCAGAGCGGTACCGAAGTCGCCCACCAGAGAGCAGCAGATGCAGCCGGAGTTCATCTCGGTGATCTCCACACCGGCGTCCTTCAGGAAGCCGCCGTCAATGCCGATCTCGCCGAACTCGTTCTCGATCAGGACGATCTTCTCGCCCTTGAAGGCCTCGTCCAGCAGCTTCTTGATGAGGGTGGTCTTACCAGCGCCCAGGAAACCGGAAATAATGTCGATCTTAGTCATAAGTCTCTGTATTCCTTTCGATTCATTGATATTTGGTAGAGAAACGGACCGGAGTCGGTCCGGGTCACTTGAAATCAGGTCCGCAGTCCCCCTCTGTCCGGTTGAGACAAATTGGTTCCTTCCTGCGAACGCAAACAATTATAACGCGTTTTTTTCCATCTGACAAGGGGATAGCACCTTGGGAAACAGGAGAAAAATCCCCGGTTTTCCCCGGTTTTCTTGTTCTTTCAGCCCCGGAACCGCCGCATATAGCCGCAGGTCCTGCACAGCTCCTCGGTGATCTTCCGGTTGGAAAAACCGTTGTAGATGGCTCTGGCTCTGGGGGTGTCCAGGATCTCCTGCAAGGGCTGTTCAAAGAGGTTGCCAAGGGCGATATCGCCCTCGTGGTCCAGACAGCAGGGCACCACGGTGCCGTCGCACAGCACGCCCACGTGGTCCCGAAGGCCGTAGCAGAAGCCGGTGGTCTCCCCGCCCTCGCCCTCGATGTCGGGCCACTCGAACTTCTCGCCCCACTCCAGATAGACCCGGTCTGCGATGGTGGCCCCCTGCCAACTCTCCTTCCAGGGCTTGGGGAAGTGCTGTTCCATCCTCTTTAAGATAAAGGAGTTCTGATCGTTGGCCCCCTGGGTCTCCTCGCCGTCCAGGTTCCACAGCCGCAGACCGCACCGCTTCCCCGCCTGATCCGCCTGCTTCGCAAACTCAAAACAGCCGTCCAGATACTCCTCCATGGTGGAGCCGTGGCAGTCGTTGCCCTCAAAGGAGTGGAGGGACACGCTGATCTTCTGCACGGCGGGACAGCCGCACAGCAGGTCCGCCCGCTTGGGTAGGAGCGTTCCGTTGGTGGTGATCATGACCCGGAAGTCCAGCTCCGCGGCAATATTCAGAATTTCGGGCAGATGGGGATGGAGCAGAGGCTCCCCCATCAGGTGGAGGTACAGATAGCGGCTGTGAGGCCGGACCCGCTCCGCCAGAATGCGGAACTCCTCCGGGGTCAGGGTGTGGGGTTTCCGTTTCGTCCCCGGGCAGAAGCTGCACGCCAGATTACAGACGTTGCCGATCTCCAGATACACCTTCTTCAATTCATACATCTGCTGTTCCTCCTCCCGTCCATACGCAGGTATAACTTTTTTATATTACCACAGTCGCCGCCGCATTTCCACATCCGGGCCGCCTTTTTTCTGTATTTTTCGGTCTGAATCAGAAAATATTCTCGTTCCCCTCTTGCCATCGCCCCGGTTTTCATGTATAATCTGTCTCGTATCTGCCGGTATGATGGAATTGGTAGACGTAGCGGACTCAAAATCCGCCGCTGGCGACAGCGTACCGGTTCGACTCCGGTTACCGGCACCATACAAAAAGGACACAACGAAGGTTGTGTCCTTTTCTTTTTGCCCTTCATTCCCCAAATCAACGCCCTGCTGTGGACTCACGGCGGGGCGTTTTTCGTTCTCTCTCAGGGAATCAGACCCCCCTGTTTTCCCTGACAGATCAGGCTTTTCACGGCTCGGAGCCGTCCCGCTTTCCATGAAATCGGAACATACCGCAACTCCGAAAACCGCCTCGAACTTTTATATCCTGCAAAAATGACGGCTCTGATTCATTTTATGTAACCCGTCAAATTTTTCTTTTCCCCTCTCCCCCGGTTTTTTCATCCATCTGCCCTTGTTTTTCCACGATATTACTGGATTTTTGAAAAATTTTTCAATTTTGCCAATAAATTTTTTATTGCAAGTTGTCTATTGCTAACTTTTCTCATTTGCAGGATTGCCCTGCATCTTAATTCCTGACAAGGCACATTCCTTTGCACCGGGCCGCTGGGAGTATCTGCATATATTCCTCACTTTTTCTGTCCGAACCGGACAGTTTTCCAGCTCATTTTCCAGCTGTCCGCCGGAAATCTCTCCCAGTTCGACCCCCGGGACAGCAAGCGGCCCTGCCCATCAGCGGATGATGGACAGGGCCGTCTATCGTTGCAAATTCTCCTGTTTTTTCAGGGTTTCCCGGCCATTACTTACCTCAAGGTTAGTATATTACCCCAAGGTGCGTACTGGCGCGGGTTTGGGCCGCCTGATATACTACTGCATGCGCCGCGGGTAAATGAGAGGAAAACTGAACTTTCAGCTGGAAATTACAGCCGATTTGCCTCGCCCCAGTCGCACAGCTCATGAAAAATCGGAATCAGGGATTCGCCCCGGGGAGACAGCCGATACTCCACCTTGGGCGGGACCTGGGGATACTCGGTGCGGATGATCAGCCGGTCGGCCTCCAGCTCCTTCAGCGTGGCGCTGAGGGTCTTGTAGGAGATGGTGCCGATGAAGCGCTGGAGCTCGTTGAAGCGGGCCACCTCAAAGGTGGCCAGGGTGTACAGCACCACCATCTTGTATTTTCCGCTGATCATGGACAGGGTATAGTGGAATCCTGAATCCTCCAGTCTGGCATTCTGGATGGACTCCAAAAAACTTTTTCCCATTGTTCGGAAACTCCTTTCGGGATCTGGTTATACTTGGTATGCGTCTATCGGTGTGCAGAGAACGCAATAACTATACATCATAAATTTTATCGAATCGGCCCGGTTCTGTCAAGAAAAATGAGCGTTTTGACGGAACCGGAACACAGGGGCCTGCACCGCCCCGCCCCTCCTCCCGGCGGAGGAGCACCCCCGGGGGAAACCGGTGGATCACGGGGCAGAACAGGTGCTTTGAAACGGGTTTCAGCGGCGGGATCCTGTCCGCCCAAAAAATAACTGAAACATGAAGAAAGGAAAGAGGGAATCCAATGGAGGTCAGCGGTAAAAACTACAGAAAGGGTATCCTGTTTGGTATCCTGGTCGGTATTGTGTGGGGTCTGGACGGCGTTCTGATGGGACGTGTCGGTGCAGCTCCTGTTTTCACAGATTTGGCATATGCAATGTCTCAGGGCGTCAGCGAACTGAGCTTTAACTTCTCCCCCCTGGTCACGGCCTTCTTCCACGAAAGCTTCTGCTTTATGTGGGTGGCCATTGTGCTGATGTTCAGCAAGCAGTTCAAGCAGGTGTTCTACATCCTGCTCCACACCAAGAAGGGCCGCGCTACCGCCCTGGCCGCTCTGGTGGGCTCCCCCATCGGTATGAGCGCCTACCTGCTGGGCATCAAGTACGCCACCGCCCCCTATGCCTCCAGCATCTCCGTCATCTACCCCGGCGTGGGCGCTCTGATCTCCTACCTGGTCCTGAAGGAGAAGCTGTCCCTCCGCGCCGTCTGCGGCATCGCCATCAGCCTGTTCGGCTCCTTCATGCTGGGCTTCAACCCCTCCGCCAACGTGCCTGAGACCTTCCCCATGGGCGTCATGTTCGCCGCCGTGGCCGTGCTGGGCTGGGCTCTGGAGGGCGTCATCATCGGCTTTGCCATGAAGCACGTCAAGGGTGAGGACACCGTGGAGGCCGCTCCCCAGCAGCTGCTGTGCCTGCGCTACTTCATCTCCATGCTGTCCTATGCCATCATTGTCCTGCCTCTGATCAAGGGCTACCCCCTGGCCGCCTCCATCGTGTCCAGCGGCATGGTCTTTAAGTACGCCGGTATCGCCATCCTGGGCGCTATCACCTACCTGTCCTGGTACAAGGCCGTGGACCTGATCGGTGCCGCCATGGGTACCGCTCTGAACAGCACCGCCGCTCTGTGGACCATCATCTTCAGCGCCCTGCTGTTCAAGGCCCCCATCACTCCCGCTCTGGCCTGCTGGGGCGTGGTCATCGTCACCGGTGTGTTCATCTTCGCCATCGACCCCAAGTCCTTCCGCAAGAAGAAGGTCCAGGGTTAATCTATCTGGTTCGTAACCGTTTGTTTCGCGTGTTTTTAGGAGGAAAATTTGTATGCTGAGAGAAGAGATCCTGGCCAATATGCAGCACATCGTTGATAACTGTATGGGTGAGGAGACCGCCGCCTGCGTGGCCGCCTGCCCCATGCACACCAACGTTAAGGAATATGTTCGACTGATCAAGGAGGGCAAGGGCGAGGAGGCCATCAAGGTCATCCGTGATAAGCTGTTCCTGCCCGCCTCTCTGGGCCGTATCTGCGCCCACCCCTGCGAGAAGAAGTGTAAGTGGAATGAGGGCCACTCCCCCATGTCCATCGCCTCTCTGAAGCGCTACGCCGCCGACAACTTCGACTGCCCCGAGGACTGGGACCTGCACTGCGAGCCCGGCAACGGCAAGAAGGTGGCCGTCATCGGCTGCGGCCCCTCCGGCATGCAGGCCGCTCTGGACCTGCGCCGCGGCGGCTGTGACGTCACCGTGTTCGAGAAGCTGCCCGTCCGCGGCGGCATGATGCGGGTGGGTATCCCCGCCTACCGTCTGCCCCGTGACATCCTGGAGGGTGAGATCACCTATCTGGACAAGCTGGGCATCAAGTTCGAGCTGAACTGCGAGATCGGCAAGGACAAGACCCTGGAGCAGCTGAACGACGAGTTCGACAGCATCGTGGTGGCCGTGGGCAAGCACCAGGGCCGTGTGGACCGCTCTCTGGAGCACTTCGACGCCGAGGGCGTCTACTCCGCAGCCGGCTTCCTGAAGGAGGCCGCCATGACCGGCGACGTGGAGAAGGCCGGCAAGGTGGCTCTGGTGGTGGGCGGCGGCGACGTGGCCATGGACTGCGCCCGTACCGCCCGCCGCTGCTCCAAGATGGAGAAGGTCTACGCCATCTGCCTGGAGGGCTCCTTCGAGGCCATGCCCTCCTCTCCCCACGAGATCGGCGGCGCCAAGGCCGAGGGCATCAAGTTCAACCACGGCCAGGCCATCAAGGCCATCCACGTGGACGAGAACAACCGGGTCTGCGGCGTCACTCTGAAGAAGTGTCTGTCCATGTTCGACGCCGACGGCCGCTTCTCCCCCACCTATGACGACGAGGCCACCACCGAGGTGGAGGTGGACACCATCGTGTTCGCCATCGGTCAGGGTGTCGAGGGCCAGTTCGCCCAGGGTATGCTGGAGCAGCGCCCCAACACCACCTTTGCCTGCGACAAGCAGACCCTCCAGTCCACCAGGAACGAGAAGATCTTCCTGGCAGGCGACGCCTCCGGCGAGACTGTCATCGTCATCCAGTCCATGGCCACCGGCCGCCGTGCCGCTCAGTCCGTCCTGCGCTATCTGAAGGGCGAGAGCCTCACCGAGGGCCGTGAGCTCAACGACACCTGGGGCTACGACACCAAGCTGGACATGCCCACCGACTGGTCCCAGATCGACGGCACCCGGGAGGACATGGCCGAGCTGGACCCCGAGACCCGTGTGAACTCCTTCGACGAGGTGGCTCTGGGCTACACCAAGGAGGAGGCCGAGCGCGAGGCCGACCGCTGCCGCCAGTGCGAGTGCAAGCTGTGCATGAAGGAGTGCATCATGCTCAACGAGTTCACCGACTGCCCCAAGGCTCTGTTCCGGGACTACCTGGAGAAGGGCACCACCGGCGTGGACGAGATGATCGCCTACTCCTGCAACGAGTGCAGCCAGTGTACCCTGAAATGCCCCAAGTCCCTGGACCTGCGGGAGAACTTCCGGGCTCTGAAGGCCTCCTACGCCGAGGACAACGGCGGCATCACTCCTCTGGACCAGCTGCTGCCCGCCGAGGCCGGTCAGGTCAAGGAGTGCGCCGACGAGTACTGTACCACCGTCCCCGCCGCCCCCAAGGCCGCCGACGCCCCCAAGAAGCAGAAGACCAAGTACGTCTTTGTTCCCGGCTGTACCGTCCCCGCCTACACCCCCGGCGGTGTTGAGTCCGTGGTCCGCCACCTGAAGGACTGCCTGGGCGAGGAGAACGTGGGCGCTCTGCTCCAGTGCTGCGGCAAGGTCACCAAGTTCATGGGCGAGAACACCCTGTTCGAGGAGCGCAACAAGATCGCTCTGGACAAGCTGGACGAGATGGGCTGCGAGGTCATCATCACCGTCTGCCCCTCCTGCTTCAAGACCTTCCAGGCCACCGCCAAGAATCAGCGCGTCATCTCCTACTGGGACCTGATGCACGACCTGATCGGCATTCCCGACGCCGCCAAGGGCATCGGCGCCAACTCCGACGTGGTGTTCAACATCCACGACTCCTGCGTCACCCGTGACGAGGTCACCCACCACGCCAGCATCCGCTGGATGCTGGACCAGATGGGCTACAAGTGGGACGACATCGAGCGCAACGGCCAGAACACCCGCTGCTGCGGCGTGGGCGGCATGGTCTGCTCCTCCCGTCCCGAGCTGTACGAGAAGGTCTATCAGCGCCGCGCCAACGACTTCAACTCCGACAATATCGTCACCTACTGCGGCTCCTGCCGCGGCACCATGCAGGCCGCCGGCAAGGACGCCATTCACATCCTGGACCTGCTGTTCGGTCCCACCTATATGAAGGATATGGCTCAGCCCCGGGGCTACAAGACCGAGGACGAGATGTGGGCCAACCGCCTGGAGACCAAGGAGCGTCTGGAAGGCTTCTTGAAGTAAGGTTTTGATCTGTTATCCTCTATTGTTATAGTCCTGTTGTAAGAAGGCCGCCCCCTGCGAGAGCAGAGGGCGGCCTTCTTTTTTATTTTTTTCGCGGCCGGTGCAACATTTCCCCGCTCCCAACTGTATATAGGGCAGGAAGGCGATGAGGCCTTCCGAAATCTCAATCGAGAAAGGACCCTTACCCATGAAAAAAGCATTTGCAGCCGCACTCTGCGCGGCCATGGCCCTGTCCGTAACCGCCTGCTCCACCGATGAGCCGGAGGACGTCCCCGCCGAGCCCTCCACATCCCAGAGCATCTCTGCGGAGGACCATACCGCCGCCGAGCCCGAGGGCTCCTACGTGGAATACCAGACCCTGGAGGACGCCGAGCACGCCGTGGGCTTCTCCTGGACCATCCCCGAGACCATTGCGGACTCCACCGACCGGGAGTTCCGGGTGGTGGACGGCTCCGTTCTGGATATCCTCTATGAGCAGGGCGAGACCCGCACCGCCTGCATCCGCAAGGCCCTGGGCACCGAGGACCTGAGCGGCGCCCCCACCGACTTCGAGCAGATGGAGGAGGTCTCCGTGGGCGACATCATGGTGTCCATGAAAGGGGCAAATGACCTCTACTCCCTTGCAGTCTGGAACGATGACACCTATACTTATTCTGTCTCTCTGGACACCGGCGTCTCTCAGGAGGAGCTGTCCCAGCTGGTGCAGTCCCTCCAGGAGACCGTCTGACCCTTCTGCTGACCTGATTGGAGGATTTTCTTGTTGAACTGCTGTCTCACCCCGCCCTGCCGGCCGGGGCCGCCCCTCTCCGCCCTGCTGGTCCGGCTGGGAGAGGCCCTCACCCCTGCGCCCGTCCCGCTCCGGGACACCGCCCCGGCGGACTGTTCCACCGCCGACCGGGAGGCCCGGCGGCTGCTGGACAGCTACGGAAACAGCATCCTCCGCTACGCCTACTCCTATCTGCACAACAGGAGCGACGCAGAAGAAATTTTGCAGGACGTCATTCTCAAGCGGCTGGGGACCGCCCTCTCCTTCGAGAGCCCCGCCCACGAGAAGGCCTGGCTGCTCCGGGTGGCCGGAAACATGAGCAAAAACCGGCTGAACTACAACGCCGTCCGCAGCACCGACGAGCTGCGGGACGACCTGATCGCCAGCCAGCGCACCGATCTGTCCTTTGTCTGGGACGCCGTGCGGGAGCTGCCCGAGCAGTACCGCGCCGCCATCCATCTGTTCTACTACGAGGGCCTCTCCACCCGGGAGATCGCCCGCATACTCCAAAAGAAGGAGTCCACCGTCCGTTCCGACCTGCGCCGGGGCCGGGAGCGGCTGAGATCTGTTTTAAAGGAGGAGTACGACTTTGACACACAGGTATGATGAGGTCATGGACCATATCCAGGTCTCCGCCGACCTGGAGGCCCGCATCCTGGCCCGGGTCCGTGAGCAGCCGCCCCATCCCGTCGCCCCTCCTCCCACTCCCATCTCCTTTCTGAGACGCTGGGGAGCCCTTGCCGCCTGTCTGGCTGTGCTTCTCATCGGCGGGTTCACCCTCCCCCGCCTCCTGCCGGACCCGCTCCCCGGCGTCTCCGATCCCAGCGCTCCCGTCCCCGGCGCAGATCGGATGTCCTCCGCTGAGGAGCTCTCCACCTCCCTGGGCTTCCATGTGGAGGATATCTCCGGACTCCCCTTCGAGGTCCGCGAGGCTGTCTACACCGCCTACCGCAGGCATCTGGCCGAGATCGTCTATGCGGGGGAAGGGATGACCGCCACCTTCCGCCGCTCTCCCGGCCCGGCGGACAACTCCGGCGACAACGGCACCTACGGTTCAGTCCGCACCCTGGACCTGGGCCCCGTGGCCGCCACCCTGAAGGGCAGCTCCGGCACATACACCCTGGCCATCTGGTCAGAGGGACCCTACTGCAATTCCCTCCGCCTCTCCTCCGGCCTCACCGAGGCCCAGTGGCGGGCAGTTCTGTCCAAAAATCTGACCTGATGCACCAACCAACCACCACAGAACATCTTTCTTTTCTCTCCTTTTCCGTGCCGCCCTCCCTTCCCCGGAGGGCGGCACCCTCTTTACGCAAAAAAGCACCGGGACCCGCAGGTCCCGGTGCTTTCCTGTCTCTCCTTTAAATACGGGCCACGCCGGTACGGCGGGCGGCCTCAGACACCGCCTGGGCCACGTTCAGCACCACACGGGGGTCGAAGGGATTGGGGATGATGTAGTCCTCGCTGAGTTCGTCGTCGTCCACCAGAGCAGCCAGAGCCCGGGCGGCGGCCATCTTCATCTCCTCGTTGATATCGCTGGCCCGCACGTCCAGCGCGCCCCGGAACACACCGGGGAAGGCCAGAACATTGTTGATCTGATTGGGGTAGTCGCTGCGGCCGGTGGCCACCACACGGGCTCCGCCCCGCTTTGCGTCGTCGGGGAAGATCTCCGGGGTGGGGTTGGCGCAGGCAAAGACAATGGCGTCCCGGTTCATGGTGCGCACCATCTCCGGGGTCACCAGATTGGGTGCGGACACGCCGATAAACACGTCAGCGCCCACCAGAGCGTCGGCCAGGGTGCCCCGGATGCCCTCCGGGTTGGTCTGGGCAATGATCTCGGCCTGGGCCCAGTTCAGCCGCTGGTGTCCCTCGTGGAGGACGCCGTGTCTGCCGCAGAGGGTGATATTGGTGAAGCCGTCCTCCAGCATCAGCTTGGCAATGGCCAGGGCGGCGGCTCCGGCCCCGGAGAACACCACCTTCACGTCCTCCTTCTTCTTGCCCACTACCTTTAAAGCGTTGGTCAGTCCGGCCAGGGCGATGATGGCGGTGCCGTGCTGGTCGTCGTGGAACACGGGGATATCACAGAGCTGTTTCAGCTTGCGCTCGATCTCGAAGCAGCGGGGCGCGGCGATATCCTCCAGATTGATGCCGCCGAAGGAGCCGCTGATATTGTAAACGGTCTGGACGAACTCATCCACGTCCTGAGTCCTGACACACAGAGGGAAGGCGTCCACGTCGCCGAACTCCTTGAACAGCACGCATTTGCCCTCCATCACGGGCATACCGGCCTCCGGGCCGATGTTGCCCAGGCCCAGGATGGCGGAGCCGTCGGTGATGACGGCCACCAGATTGTGGCGGCGGGTCAGCTCAAAGCTCCTGTCGGGCTCCTCCTGAATGGCCAGACAGGGTGCGGCCACGCCGGGGGTATAGGCCAGGGACAGGTCCTCCTTGTTGGCTGCGGGGACCGTGGCCTTCACTTCGATCTTTCCCTTCCACTCGCCGTGCAGGCGCAGGGATTCGCTGGCGTAATCCATAATCGTGAAACCTCCATTGATGTTCAGACATGATACTCCATAATATACTACAACCTGTCAAGACAGGCAAGTTGACAGTATAACTTTTTTCGCCGTTCCAAACAGGTCAAAAGTGAGCAATTTATCCGAAATTCCCACTTCCACGCTGGGTATTTCTTCCTTTCCACCACCCTTTCGTTCATAATTCGCCCATTTGTTTTATGCTATTTTAACAAAACAAAGCATTGACATTTTGCGTGTTTGTGCATTATAATATACAGCGTCACATCGCTCATTCCTGCTGAGCGATTTTCTCTTTCCCTTCGCATCACCCACTAAGGAGGTAATTTTATGTATAAAGTAGACCTTAACAGTGACCTGGGTGAGAGCTTCGGTGCCTATACGATTGGTTTGGACAATGAAGTGATCGCTCATGTCTCTTCGGCAAACGTGGCCTGCGGCTACCATGCCGGTGATCCCCTGGTGATGGCCAAGACCGTCGCCGCTGCCAAGGCAGCAGGCGTGGCCGTGGGCGCTCACCCCGGCTTCCCCGATCTGATGGGCTTCGGCCGCCGCACCATGAACTGCTCCCCCAAGGAGGTCAAGGCCTATGTCCAGTATCAGATGGGCGCGCTGAAGGCCTTCTGTGCCGCTCAGGGCGTGAAGATGCAGCACTGCAAGCCCCACGGCGCTCTGTACAACATGGCCGGTAAGGACATGGACCTGGCCATGGCCATCGCCGAGGCCGTCTACGAGGTGGACAAGGACGTGATCCTGCTGGGTCTGGCCGGCAGCAAGATGCTGGAGGCCGGTAAGCAGGTGGGTCTGCGCGTGGCCTCCGAGGTCTTTGCAGACCGCGCCTATCAGGCCGACGGCTCCCTGGTGCCCCGCAGCAAGCCCGGTGCTGTCATCCACGACAAGGATGAGGCCATTGCCCGCACCGTCCGCATGGTGCTGGAGGGCAAGGTGACCGCCATCACCGGCGAAGAGGTCTCCATCGACGCCCACTCCATCTGCGTCCACGGCGACAACCCCTCCGCTGTGGAGTTCGTCAAGAACATCCGCGCCACTCTGGAGTCCAAGGGCATTGAGATCGCCCCCATCGCAGACATCGTGTAAGTCTGCCCCAATGTGTGTAATTGAAAGGAGAGCTTCCCTATGAGCAACCTGACTCAGACCAACAAGCCCAGCCGCAGCGTGCTGTTCGGCGCGGCTTTCCTGATGGCCACTTCCGCCATCGGCCCCGGCTTCCTGACCCAGACCTCCAAGTTTACCGCCCAGTACGGCGCAAACCTGATCCTCATCATCCTGCTGGCTATCCTGATGGATATCACCGCACAGAGCAACATCTGGTCCATCGTGGGCGTGTCCAAGATGCGCGCACAGGACATCGCAAACAAGATCCTGCCCGGTCTGGGCGTGGTCCTGGCCATTCTGGTCGCCATCGGCGGTCTGGCCTTCAACGTCGGCAACGTGGGCGGCGTGGCTCTGGGCTTCAACGCCATGATCGGCCTGCCTGAGAAGGTGGGCGCCATTGTGGCCGGCTGTCTGGGCATCATCATTTTCGTCAACAAAAACGCCAAGACCATCATGGATAAGGTGGCCACCGTGCTGGCCAGCGTCATCCTGATCACCGTTCTGGTGGTCGCCATCATCTCCAAGCCTCCCATGGGCGAGGTCGCTCACGGTCTGACCCAGTTCAAGGAAGTCCCCAATATGTTCGTTGCTCTGACCACCCTGCTGGGCGGCTCCTGCGGCGGCTACATCGCTTTCTCCGGTGCTCACCGTCTGCTGGACGCCGGTATCTCCGGTCCCGAGAACGTCAAGCACACCCGTCAGAGCGTCCTGCAGGGCGTCTGCACCTCCGGTATCGTCCGTATCCTGCTGTTCCTGGCCGTGTTCGGCACCTGCGCTCAGGCCGCTGCCAACTCCGAGCTGATCATCAACTCCTCTAACCCCGCCGCTGAGGCCTTCCGTCTGGCCGCCGGTGATCTGGGCTACCGTCTGTTCGGTCTGTGCCTGTTCTCCGCAGGTGTCTCCTCCGTTGTGGGCGCTGCATTCACCTCCGTTTCCTTCCTCAAGACCCTGCACCCCTTCATTGAGAAGTACGAGCGTCAGTTCGTCATCGGCTTCATCGCCTTCTCCACCCTGATGATGGTCCTGGTCGGCAACGCCGCCCAGCTGCTGATCATCGCCGGTGCTTTCAACGGCCTGATCCTCCCCATCTCTCTGGGTGTCATGCTGCTGGCCGCCAAGAACAAGAAGATCGTCGGCGAGTACAAGCACCCCAACTGGCTGTGGGCTCTGGGCTGGGTCGTGGTCATCATCGCCGGCTTCTCCGGCATCAAGGCCGTCCCCGGCATCATGAAGCTGTTCGCCTGATCTTCCGTGATCGGTGTCATCAACTGAAAATACCTGCATGATATGGGCCGGTCCTTCTTGAAGGACCGGCCTCTATCGGAAAGGAATGAATTTATATGGATAACGTCAGATTTCTGCTGACCGGCGATACCTCCATCACGGTGGAGTTCGGCAACGAGATCAGCGAGGCCATCAACGCCCGCATCCGTGCCTTCGGTATCGCGCTGGCCGACAGCAAGCTCCCCGGCATCGTGGAGACCGTCCCCACCTACCGCTCCATCACCGTCCACTACGACCCCGAGCAGATCCGCTACGACGCTCTGGTGGCCGAGCTGAAGAAGCTGCTGGGCAAGCTGGACAAGATCCAGATCCCGCCCAGCACCGTGCTGGAGATCCCCGTCCTCTACGGCGGCGAGACCGGCCCTGACCTGGACTTCGTGGCCGAGCACAGCGGCCTGACCCCCCAGGAGGTCATCAAGCTCCACACCTCCACCGAGTACCTCATCTATATGCTGGGCTTCACCCCCGGCTTCACCTACCTGGGCGGCATGGACGAGAAGATCGCCACCCCCCGTCTGAAGACCCCCCGTGTGAAGATCCCCGCCGGTTCCGTGGGCATTGCCGGTTCTCAGACCGGCGTATATCCCATCGACTCCCCGGGCGGCTGGCAGCTCATCGGCCAGACCCCCGTCCATATGTATGACGCCAACCGCGCCACCCCCATCCTCCCCGAGGCCGGCCAGTACATCAAGTTCTACGCCATCGACCAGGCCGAGTTCGACCGCATCGCGGCAGAGGAGGCCGCAGGCACCTACGTCTGCAAGCGCCACCCCAGAAAGGAGAAGGGCAAGAAATGAGTATCACTGTCATGAATCCCGGCCTGCTGACCACCATTCAGGATCAGGGCCGTGTGGGCTACCAGCAGTTCGGCGTGCCGGTCTCCGGTGCCATCGACCCCCGCTCCGCCAGCTTCGCCAACATCCTGGTGGGCAACGACGTGAACGAGGCCGTGCTGGAGTGCACCATGCTGGGTCCCCAGCTCCGCTTTGACGTGGACAACTGCTTCGCCGTCTGCGGCGGCGATCTGGGTGCCACCCTGGACGGCAAGCCCGTCCCCACCTATCAGGCCGTGGCCGCCAAGGCGGGCCAGACCCTGAAGTTCACCGCACCCCGCTCCGGCTGCCGCGCCTTCATCGCCTTTGCAGGCGGTCTGGACGTGCCCGTGGTCATGGGAAGCCGCTCCACCTATATGAAGGCCAAGATCGGCGGTCTGGAAGGCCGCAAGCTGGCCAAGAACGACGTGGTCAAGTTCCGCGCCCCCAAGGCCGCTCTGCCCAAGATGGAGGACCGCAAGCTGGACCCCGAGTTCAAGGCCCAGAAGGTCTACACCCTGCGGGTGATCCTGGGTCCCCAGGACGACTACTTCACCCAGAAGGGCATCGACACCTTCCTGCACGAGACCTACACCGTCACCCAGGAGTTCGACCGCATGGGCTGCCGCCTGGAGGGCGAGGCCGTGGAGCACAAGGACGGCGGCGATATCATCTCCGACGGCATCTCCTTCGGCGCTATCCAGATCCCCTCCGCCGGTAAGCCCATCATCATGCTGGCCGACCGCCAGACCACCGGCGGCTACACCAAGATCGCCAACGTCATCACCCCTGACTTCCGCATCATGGCCCAGCTGAAGGCCGGAGACAAGCTGCGCTTCGAGCAGGTCTCCATCCAGTACGCCCAGGGTCTGCTGCTGGCCCAGCGCAAGGCCATGAAGGCGCTGGCTCAGTTCAACAAGTAATTTTCCAATTAAAAAATACGATACGTATTGAGAGAGGGTATTTCTTATGGCTTTTGATATCACTCCTTATATCGACATGAAGCCCGCAGAGGTCCGCAAGCTGATCCGGGAGGGCGTCATCGACTTCCCCACCGCCGGTATGTGCCGGGGCTACGCCCAGGCCAATCTGGTGATCCTGCCCCCTGAGTACGCCGCCGACTTCGAGGAATTTACCAAGCGGAACCCCTTCCCCTGCCCCGTGCTGGAGATCATCAAGGGCACCCCTGAGACCCACGACATGGGCGAGGGCGCAAACATCTGCTCCGATATCCCCCGGTACCGCGTGTACGAGAACGGCGTGTTCACCAAGGAGCTCACCGACGCCAGCGAGTACTGGAAGGAGGGCTATGTGGGCTTCCTCATCGGCTGCTCCTTCTCCTTCGAGGAGTCCCTCATCAAGGAGGGCATCGACGTCCGGCACATCACCCAGGGCCGCAACGTCCCCATGTTCAAGACCAACCTGATGACCAACAAGGCCGGTCCCTTCGAGGGCCCCACCGTCTGCTCCATGCGCCCCATGACCCCTGAGCACGCCAGGAAGGCCTACGACATCACCGTGAAAATGCCCAACGTCCACGGCGCTCCCGTCCACATGGGCGACCCCGCCGAGATCGGCATTCAGGACGTGATGAAGCCCGACTACGGCGACGCCGTGGATATCTACGAGGGCGAGATCCCCGTGTTCTGGCCCTGCGGCGTCACCCCTCAGGCCGCCGTGGAGAACGCCAAGCCTCCCATCGTCATCACCCACGCCCCCGGTCATATGTTCATCACCGACGTAAAAAACGCCGAGCTGAACGACTACCTGGAGGCCAAGAAACATAAGTAAGATCACTCCCCCTTCCCTTCCCTAAGCAAAGCGCCGGACAGCGGTTTTCCCCGCTGTCCGGCGTTTTGTCCCTCTCCGCCCCCTTGCCTTTCTTCCGCTTTTGTAGTAGAATGCGGTTAATCAAGGCTAACTGCCACTTTGAAAGGAAGTCATACTATGCTGAAATATACGGTGCAGGTGAGCGGCATGATGTGCGGCATGTGCGAGGCCCATGTCAACGATCTGATCCGCCGCGAGATGGATATCAAGAAGGTCTCCTCCTCCCACAGCAAAAATCAGACCGTGATCCTCAGCGAGCACGAGCTGGACGAGCAGCTGATCCGGGATTCCATCACCGCCAGCGGCTACCAGGTGGGCACCATCACCAAGGAGCAGAAGAAGAAGGGCCTGTTCGGCTTCTGAGTCTCCCTTTTCCCGGCACACGCAGCGGCGAGATACGGCAGCGTATTTCGCCGCTGTTTTTTATGCTCCGCCCCTCCGGCTCAAAAGAACCAGTCATAATTTTCCAATTTTTAGTATTTTTTAAGAAATAAAGACGGATTTTCTATATCATTCCACCGGGGCTTCTGCTATAATGCAGGGGAAAGAAAGTATCATCCCCCCTTTATTATTATTGGTATGGCGGGATGAACCAATTTGTGAGGAAGGTATCACTATGGAACAGAAAGTTGTGAAGCGCTATTCCCTGTCCAAGCAGGTCTCCGACCAGCTGGAGCATATGATCGAATCCGGCGAATACGCCGTTGGCAGTAAGATCCCCACCGAGTCCGAGCTGATGGCCATGTTCAACGTCAGCCGCAATACTCTGCGGGAGGCTATCCAGTCCCTGACCTCCGCCGGTGTGCTGGTGGTCCGCCAGGGCGACGGCACCTACGTCCGGTCCAACAACCGCTTCAACGCCAATATGAACCGGGAGTACTCCCGCGTCTCCATCCAGGACATCAAGGAGACCCGCAACGCCATGGAACTGACCATCGTGTCTCTGGCCGCCCAGCGCCGCACCGAGGAGGACATGGCCGAGATCACCGCCACCTTCCGCAACCGCACCCTGCTGCAGGACACCGTGAAGGAGAACAGCCGGGCCGACATCGAGTTCCACATGGCCGTGGCCAAGGCCAGCCACAACCAGATCCTCTATGACCTGTACCGCTCCATCTCCTCCTACCTGGAAAGCCAGATCGCCGTCCTCCAGTCCGCCAGCGATGTGGACATGGAGCAGATCGACAAGTACCACGAGCAGCTGTACTATGCGATTTTAGACAAAAAGCCTGAAACCGCAGTATCCTCTGCACAGAATATTCTGAGTTTCTGATTCCTTTCTTGGTTTTTCCGAAAATTCTTACTGGGAACCCTTGACAGAAACATTAGCATATGCTAACTTAATGTCTGCAAACGTAGGATGATTGGTTCATCGGTCATCCTATTTTCGCACCTCGCCATTGGGTTCAGTGGACACTATAAGACAGGAGGCAGGTTTAATGCCAATCAGTTTAGCAGATGAGAACCAGGCTCTGATCATCCGCCGCATCACCGGAGACGCCAAGATGAAGAAGCACCTTGAAAATCTCGGGTTCGTCGTGGGGGAAGAGGTCAAAGTTGTCCACCGGGTCGGTGAGAATCTGATCCTTAAGGTCAAGGGGGTCTCCCTGGCGATCAGCGAGGATCTGGCAAGAAGAATCATTGTGTGAGTGTAAGGAGAAGAAAACATGACTTTGAAGGAACTGAGCGTCGGCCAGTCCGGTACCATCCGGAAGATTGGCACCGTCGGCGCACTGAAGCAGCGCTTCATGGACATGGGCATCACCAAGGGCACCGCAGTCAAGGTTATCAAGATTGCTCCCCTGGGCGACCCCATCGAGATCGAGATCCGCGGCTACAACCTGAGCATCCGTAAAGAGGATGCCGGCAAAATCGAAATGGAGGTGCTCTAATGAAGCGTATTGCTCTGGTTGGTAACCCCAACAGCGGTAAGAGTACTCTGTTCAACGCTCTGACCGGCTCCACCCAGTTCGTTGGTAACTGGCCCGGCGTCACCGTTGAGAA
>SAMEA104404100__coassemble_652_pt1 | contig 36389 bp, 30 predicted proteins | sample SAMEA104404100__metabat2_low_PE_092 | metagenome-assembled genome bin SAMEA104404100 (sample SAMEA104404100) | Balaenoptera acutorostrata | reverse complement strand
CACCCAGGACGTAGTGAGCGGCGGCAGTGCCGTGACGCAGAGTGATCTCCATCATGGGCAGCTTGGAGTTCTGGATGGAGTAGATCAGGCTCTGGCCCAGACCCAGCAGCTCGGCGACCTCGGCGTCGTCGCCGACGTCGATACCGGTGGTATCCTGGATCCAGATCATGGGCAGCTTGTCGCGAGCGCACAGAGTGACGAACTCGCTCATCTTGATCAGGCCCTGACGGTACAGCTTGCCGCCGGCGCCCATGGAGGAGCCGTACTTAGCGACCTTGTACTCGGGGTAGTTGGGGAACACGCCCTGCTGGTTGGCGACAACGCCGACGAGCAGGCCGTCAACCTTAGCGATACCGGTGATCATCTCAGGACCGTAGCCCTTCTTGAACTCCATGAACTGAGAGCCGTCCAGCAGACGGGCCAGGACGGAGTACATATCGTAAGGACGGTTCTTGTTGTTCAGAACCAGGTCGTACAGCTCCATGTCGTTGGCAGCGGGAGACTGAGGAGTATCCACGCGGAAGAACTCCAGGTCGTAGCTGGGCAGCATGTCGACGTACTTCTTGATGGCAGCGATGACGCCCTCCTGCTGAGTATAGACCTCGCGGAAGAAGCCGGTCTGGCCGTAGTGGACAGAGACGGATCCGGGAGGATCAGCACGCAGGCCCTTGGTTGCCTCGATCTGATTCAGAGCGGCCTCCATGTCGACATGACGCTTGGGGTTCATGCCGCCGACGATGCCGGCGCCGCCGACGGCCATGTTGGCCTTCTCATGGGCGATCAGCACGGTGGGAGAGATGGAGTGGTAGCCGCCGCCGGCGGGGTTGGTGCCGTGGATGCCGACGATGACGGGGATACCCATCTGGTTCAGCTCGGAGTTACGGTAGAAGGGGGTGCCGCCGCCGCGACGGTTGGGGTACACCTTCTCCTGCTTGTCCAGCTCAACACCGGCGCACTCCAGCAGGTAGATCAGGGGGATGCGCAAACGCTTGGCAGTGTCGCTGCCGCGCAGCAGGTTGTCAGCCTGACCGGGAACCCAGGTACCGGCGTGCTTCTTGTTATCGGAAGCAATGATGCAGCACCACTTGCCGTTGACGCGGCCCAGACCCTTGACGATAGAGGTGTTGCCGGTCTTGTTGTTCTCGGGGTTGTACAGGCTGTTCAGGGGGCACCAGGTGCCGGGATCGACCAGCAGGGAAATACGCTGCATGGCGGTCAGCTGGCCCTTGGCGTTCATGGCCTCGTCGGCCTTACCGTTAGCCAGAGCATCGGTGATGTGGGAGTGGATGTCCTCCTCGATGGCGCGCAGCTCATCGACGTTCTCGGCGTTGGCGCGAACGGGCTTACCAATCACGGGCATGTTCTGGAAATACCGGGGCATAGAATAGTTACCCAATGTAAGTTCCTCCTAACAAATCTAAATAGGGTTTGTGTTGGGATACAGGTTAGAAAATCAGTCCTTGGGGACCTTGATGAAGGCCTGGCCGGGATCGATCTCCTCGCGGATGACGCGGATGATCTCGGGAGAGGGACCCTCAAACAGCTGGGCACGGGACACGTCGACGTCGAAGCCGGTGTTCTCCTTGACCATCTCGGGAGAAGAAGTGGGATAGTAGTAGGCCAGGTACATACGCTTGGTCTCCTCATCGAACTTCATGATACCCAGATCGGTAACGACCATCTGAGGACCGCGGTTGCCGGGCAGGCCGACCTTCTCACGGCCGCCGGGGCCGTCCATCCAGCCGCAGGAGGTGATGTAGTCGATCTTCTCCATGAAGCGGCGCTTCTGGTGCTGCATCATGATGATGGTGTTGCAGTAGGTAGCGATGCCGTTGGCGCCGCCGGAACCGGTGAAACGGGTGGTGGGCTTGACGTAGTCGCCCTTGCCGTAGATGCAGGTGGAGTTCACGTTGCCGTAGGGATCGATCTGAGCGCCGCCGATGAAGGCGACCAGACGGTCAGCGTCGTGCAGCCACTCATTGGCCTCGAAGCCGATGAAGCGGATGTTGGGCCACTGAACAGCACAGTGAGCCATGAAACGGTTATCACCGACGGAACGGGGCACCTCGACGGGGGAGCAGTCCATCAGGCCGCTCTCGACGATGGGGTGGCAGCTGGGGCAAACAACGCGCTTAGCCAGAGAAGCGCCGATCAGGGGCAGGCCGGTACCGACAATAACGATCTGGTTCTCCTTGATGTTCTTGGCGATGGCGTAAGCCTGCATCTCCTGCTTCGTGTACTTGGTATAATCAGACATTTTCAAATACCTCCCACTTTTTAGTGTCTGGTAGAATAGCCCAGGTGGGGCTCGTTCTTCAGACGCATCAGCTGGGCGCCGCCGATCAGATCCAGCAGCTCCTCGTGATCCTTGACACCGTAGACGTACTTGTTCAGGTAGTCCTTGAAGGTCTCGGGAACCTTGACACCGGAAGCGGCATCCTCGGCAGCCTTAGCGGCCTTGGCAGCGGCCTCAGCAGCCTTCTCGTCGCCGGGCTTGGCCTCAGCGGTCTTGGCGGCCTTGGCGGCAGCCTTCTGCAGCTGCTTGACAGCATCCTCAGCATCCAGGTACTTGGAAGCCTTGTCGTACTCCTTCAGGTTGTGGGAGTCGTTGTCATAGTAGTTGTAGCACTGGGAGGGCCAAGCGCCGTAGGGAGCGTAGACGACGGCGTCGACGCACTCGCCGAACACGCGGGTCAGGGTGGGATCCTGGCGGATGTACTCGTCGGAAACCAGCTCCTCGCAGGTCACGATGACCTTGCGGGCAGCGACAGCGATGTCAACATCGTGGAACTCGTCGCCCTCGATGATGCAGGTGCCGTCGGGAGAAGCCTTCTGAACGTGGATGATAGCGGTGTCCAGCTTGGGCACGGGGCAGGCAACGACCTTCTCACCGGGGTTGAAGGGGTTGTCGATCTCAACGCACTTCAGATCGTCGACCTTGTCCAGGGTCTTGCGCTGCTCGGCGCTGATGCCCCAGTACTTCATCAGACCGGAACCCTGCATCAGACGGACGGGCAGGAAAGGCAGACCCAGAGAGGCGGCGTGCAGAGTCAGCATCATGACGTCCTGAGAGTAGTCCTCATAGACCAGCTCGCCCTTCTCGATGGCAGCGCGGAAACGACGGGCGACGTTGGTGTAGCCGGAGTTAGCGGTGTAGCAGTTGATGTACGCCTTAACACGGCCCTCACCGATCATCATGTCCCAGTCGCCGCCGGCAGGACCGGCCCAGACAGTAAAGTCCTTCTGGCCCTGGCGCAGGATCTCAGCCTGTGCGGCATAGGGCTTACGGTTGGTGGTAAAACCGCCGAAGCAGATGCAGTCTCCGCTCTCGACGAATTTTGCCACGGCGTCATGCATGGAATACACTTTGTTCATGGTAAAACCCCCATTACAAATTGTTTTTTTGGTTTGTGCTTTCTCGCTAGTTTTTTGATAGGGCTATGCGCTCTTTATCGGTTACTATTCTAACATAACTTAGTGAAACGGTCTACACTCTAATTTAGCAAAAAGTTTGCATATCTTCTCCTGACATGGTATAATCCTCTTAAAGCACCCGGCGTGACCGGCGGACGCCCCGGCGTCCCCATCCCTGGGAAAGGAGGGTTTCTATGAATAATGTAGAGTTTCACCTGCAATTGAACCATAATGATACCTGGAATATGAGCCGGCTCCACTTCCACGACCACTACGAGCTCCTGCTCCCGCTGACCAGTCCGGGAAATATCTTTGTAAACGACCAGGTCTATCCCCTCAGACGGGGTACCTTATATCTAATCGGCGAAAATACCCTCCATCGGACCATGGCCACGGGTTTTCATGCCCGTTATGTCCTGCATATCAGCCGAAAAGTGCTGACTGAGCTGTCGACTCCCCAGACCGATTTTACACAGCTCGCCCAGGACAGCTTCCGCCGTGCGACCCTGGATGGAGAGCAGATGACCGAGCTGATCGAGCTGTTTCAGGAGCTGGAGCGCAACAAAAACGACGGTTCCTTCGGCAGCGACATCCGTCAGACCGTGGCCCTGCTGAACCTGCTCATCCGCATTGCACCCACGCTGAACGCCGCCACCGCCGGTGAGTCCATCCACAACAAGGATTTTCTCCGGGTTGCCCCCATTTTGGACTATATTCGTGATAATTTGTCCGAACCTCTGTCTCTGGACCAGATCGCCAGCCAGTTCTTCATCAGCAAGCACTATCTGTGCCGCATCTTCAAGTCCGCCACCGGCTTCTCCGTCATGGAATACATCATCTACAGCCGGGTCCTCCGGGCCAGACAGCTGCTCCAGGAGGGCATCAGCGTACAGCAGGCCGGAGAAATGTCCGGTTTTTCCGATAATTCTCACTTCATTCGCACCTTCGGCCATTTGACGGGAGTCACCCCCGGCAAGTACGCCAAGGAGTATCAGTCCAGCGACCAGATCCTGCTGCAGCACGGACCCAAGGGCTGATTTCCGGGTTTTGTCAGCCTCCCCCCTGCCCCGGCAGAGACCGAAAGTGCAAGATTTGCAAATGTGCATTTTTCGCATAAAAAATTTTCGGTAGATTGACCATTTAATGGATTTTCAAAAGCGGAGCCGGTCTTTTGACCGCTCCGCCTTTTATTTTACCCCATCTCCCCGATTTTCTCCCGGTTATGAGGGTCTTCTCTCCCTCCTGCCCTTCCGGAGGGCTCCGTTTTTTTCACCAAAGTTATTTTGCTCTGCTCCGGCAGAAAAAAAGAGCGGTGCGCCATAGCGCACCGCTCTTTTCCCTACATAATTATAAAAATGTTATAAAGATTTTCCAGAAGAAGTCTGTCTCAGAGGGACAGCCGTCCGGGAACTCACTTGGCCTCAGCCAGGATATCCTTGTTCTTCAGGAAATATTCTGCGCCGGAGTAGATGGTGGTGATGACGATGACGGCCACACAGACGGTGTTCAGCACGGCGGGGATGGGCAGCAGCATCAGCACGATGCACACCATGGTGGAGGCAGTCTTGATCTTGCCGGACCAGGCGGCGGCGATGACGCGGCCCTTGTCGGCAGCCACCATGCGCAGGCCGGAGACACCGAACTCACGGACGATGACCACCAGCAGGGCCCAGGCGGGCATCTGGCCGATCTCCACGAACCACAGCATGGCGGCGGTCACCAGACACTTGTCGGCCAGAGGGTCCATAAACTTGCCGAAGTCGGTGATCTGGTTGTAGTGGCGGGCGATGTAGCCGTCCAGCATGTCGGTGAGGCTGGCCACGGCGAAGATCACCAGGGCCCAGTAGTTGGCATAGGGGACGTTCATGTACAGGACCAGCAGGAAGGCGGGGATCATCAGAACCCGCAGCATGGTCAGCTTGTTTGCTGTATTCATGGGTCATTTCTCCTTTTCGGGGCGGCGGGACGCCGTCCCCATTTTGCAGTTTTATTCTTCGATCTCACCGAACAGATCGCCCTCGGCGGTGCTGGTGATGCGAACATTGACAAAGGTGCCTGCGGGCACCACACCGGCGGCGGTGAACAGGACCCGGCCGTCGATATCCACGGAATCGGCGTAGGTACGGCCTGCGTAGCAGCCCTCGCTGCTGTCGAAGCCCTCGCACAGGACCTCCATGACGGTACCCAGACGGTCCTCGTTGTACTGGTCCATGATGCGGGACTGGAGGTCCACCACCAGCTCCACCCGGCGCTGGGCGATCTCGGGGTCCACCTGGTCGGGCATGGCGGCGGCCAGAGTGCCCTCCTCAGGGGAATACTGGAACACACCGGCCCGCTGGATGCGCTGCTCGTTGAGGAACTCGCACAACTCCTCGAACTCCTCGTCGGTCTCGCCGGGGAGGCCGCAGATCAGAGAGGTGCGCAGCACGATGTCAGGCATGGCAGTGCGCAGCTTGTCGAACAGAGTCTCGATCTGCTCCTTGGTGCTGCGGCGGCGCTGGGCCTTCAGAATGCGGTCGTTGCAGTGCTGGATGGGAATATCCAGGTAGTGCAGAACCTTCTTCTGCCGGGCCATGGTCTCGATGAGCTCATCGGTGACGGCCTCAGGGTACAGGTAGTGCAGACGGATCCAGTGGAAGGGCAGCTTGCACAGCTCGTCCAGCAGCTTGGCCAGAGTGGAGCCGTCCTTCAGGTCCAGACCGTAGCGGGTGATATCCTGGGCGATGATGATGAGCTCCTTCACGCCGCGGTCGGCCAGTTCCTTAGCCTCTGCCAGCAGAGACTCCATGGAGCGGCTGCGGTAGCGGCCTCTCAGCTTGGGGATGATGCAGAAGGCGCAGGCGTTGCTGCACCCCTCGGCGATCTTCAGATAGGCGGTGTAGGGCGGGGTGGTGACGATACGCTCGCCGTCCTCGTAGGTGCGGTGGATATCGCCGAAGTGCTCGCTGTGCTCGCCCTCCATCAGCTCGTCCACGGCCTCCACCACGTCGGTGTAGCTGCCGGTGCCCAGCATACCGTCCACCTCAGGCAGCTCGGTGCGGATATCGCCGGAATACCGCTGGGTCAGACAGCCGGTGACCAGCAGTTTCTTCAGCTTGCCCTCCTTCTTCAGCTCGGCCAGCTCCAGAATGTTCTCGATGGCCTCGCTCTTGGCGGAGTCGATGAAGCCGCAGGTGTTCAGCACGGCCACGTCGGCATTTTCGGGGTCGCCGGTGATCTCATGGCCCGCCTTCCGGCACAGGGCCATCATCTGCTCGGTATTCACCAGGTTCTTGGCACAGCCAAGAGAGATGAACGCTACTTTATAAGACATACAATACGCTCCAGTTTCAAGGGGGTGTGCCGCCGTCCTCATGCGCCGGGCCCCCGGAATTTATAAATTTAACCGTCCCATTCCGCCGCTGTCTCGCCATAGCGCCGCAGCGCGTCGCTGATGTCGGACCAGGAATAGCCCCTTCGGGCCAGAGCGGCGGAGACCTTTTGCAGTTCCTTCCGGTCGGCGGTCTTACCGGCCAGCTTTTTGGTCACAAAGGCGTCGATGGCGGGGCCGGGATCGGCGGCCTGCTCCAGGGCCTCGTCCCACAGATCACGGGGAACGCCGCGACGATATAACTCGTCGCGGATCTTTTTGTCACCATATCCTTTTGCGGAGTAGTGCCGGACGATCATTCCGGCATAGGAGGCGTCGTTGAGATACCCCAGCTCCTCCATCCGGTCACAGATGGCGGCGGCCTCCTCCTCCCCTGCTTCCCACTCCCCCAGCTTGCGCTCCAGTTCCTTTCTGGATTGGGGTTTTCTTGCCAGCAGGTTCAGTGCCTTCTCCTTCAGACCGCTCTTGCGGGCGGCCTCCTGAAGGCCCTTGATCTCCTCCGGGGTCAGCTCCTTTCCGGTGTAGAGGGCGAAGCTCACCACCTCGTTCTCCCCTACCCGGAGCATGGAGCCGTCCCCCAGGATGGCCAGCCAGCGGCCGGCCACCCGTTTGGAGGGCTTTAATTCCTGTATGACCATCAGGCCTCGTCGTCCTCAGCGGCTCCGTCCTCGAAGTCGTCGGCGGACACGTCCACCGCCCGGCCTGCGGCCTTGGCGGCGATCTGGGACTGCTTGCTCATCAGCTTGAAGGCGTTGGCCCGGACCTGGGCCTCGATCTTCTCGGTGATCTCGGGGTTGTCCTTCAGATACTGCTTCACGGCATCCCGGCCCTGGCCCAGTCTCAGCTCGCCCATGGAGAACCAGGAGCCGGACTTCTGGAAGATATCCAGACGGACGGCCAAGTCCACCAGCTCGCCCCACTTGGAGATGCCCTCGCCGTAGAGGATATCGAACTCGGCCTCACGGAAGGGAGGTGCCACCTTGTTCTTGACGATCTTGGCCCGGGTGCGGTTGCCGATGATCTCGCTGCCGGACTTGATGGCCTCGATGCGGCGGACGTCGATACGCACGGAGGAGTAGAACTTCAGGGCTCGGCCGCCGGTGGTGACCTCGGGGTTGCCGTACATGACGCCCACCTTCTCGCGCAGCTGGTTGATGAAGATGACTATACAGTTGGTCTTGGCGATGGAGCCGGCCAGCTTGCGCAGGGCCTGGCTCATCAGACGGGCCAGCAGGCCCACATGGCTGTCGCCCATGTCGCCCTCGATCTCGGCGCGGGGAGTCAGAGCGGCCACGGAGTCCACGACCACAACATCAATTGCGCCGGAGCGGACCAGGGTCTCACAGATCTCCAGGCCCTGCTCGCCGGTGTCGGGCTGGGAGATCAGCATGGAGTCGATGTCCACGCCCAGAGCCCGGGCGTAGCCGGGGTCCAGGGCGTGCTCGGCGTCGATAAAGGCCACCTCGCCGCCTCTCTTCTGGGCCTCTGCCACGATGTGCAGGGCCAGAGTGGTCTTACCGGAGGACTCAGGGCCGTAGATCTCAATGATCCTGCCCTTGGGGACGCCTCCGATGCCCAGAGCGATATCCAGAGACAGAGAGCCGGTGGGGATGGAGTCCACCACGATATCGGCGTTGTCGCCCAATCTCATGATAGAGCCCTTGCCGTAGGCTCGCTCGATCTGAGCCATTGCGGTCTCGACTGCTTTCTTCTTATCAGATGCGGGGGTGGCGGCCTCCACAGCGGGTTTTTTCGTTGCCATCTGCGCTTCATCCTTTCCTGCCGGTCACACCGGCCTTCCTTTTGACCTAAGGATACCAGATTTAGAGTCCATTAAACGGGACTTTTATTTTCTGCTGGTGCCCTCGACCACACGCCAGATACCCTGGGTATCCTCGGTGGTTTTGATATCAGTATAGCCGTTTTCAGCCAAAATCTGCTCCACATCGGGAGCCTGACCGATGCCGACCTCAAAAATCAGCGTACCGTTGAGCCGGAGGGCCTTCTTCCATTTCTCCGCAATGCAGCGGTAGAAGTCCAGCCCGTCGTCGCCGCCGTCCAGAGCCATATGGGGCTCGTAGTCCTTGACGGACACGTCCAGACCGTCGATATCCCCGGTGGGGATGTAGGGCGGATTGCTGACGATGACGTCGAAGTCCCACAGGGCGCTGCTGGGGGCCTCCATGGCGTTGACGGACATACAGGACACCCGGGCGTTCAGCCCGTTCCGGCGGACGTTCTGCTTGCACAGACGGAGCGCGCCCTCGGACAGCTCGCCCAGCACCACCCGGCACTCGGGGGCGTTGGCGGCCACAGCCAGACCCACACAGCCGCTTCCGGCGCACAGGTCCAGCACCCGGCAGCCGGCCCCGGCGGCCTGGGCCTTCAAAATGCCCCGCTCCGCCAAAATCTCGGTGTCGTCCCGGGGGATCAGCACGTCCTCGGTGATATCCAGGGGCAGGCCGTAGAACTCCCACTCGCCGATGATGTAGGCCACGGGCTCGCCGTTCAGACGGCGCCGGACCAGCTCCTCTACCCGCTCCTCCAGAGCGGCGGTGGTGTAGAGCATCATGTCCCGGTAAAGCTCCTCCCGGGTCTTGTCGGCGGCGTAGCAGACCAGTTCTCTGGCCTCCAGCTGGGCCGCCTCAATGCCCGCCTTACGCAGTCTGGCGCGGGTATCCAGATACAGATTGTTATAGGTGGTTGCCATTTGGGATTCACCCTCCAGCGATATTTTCTCTCACAGTCCCGGCACACACAACAGCGGGACTTCTCTCAAATCATGCAGAGTATGCGGAAATGGAATTTACAGCGGATTTTTTCTCAGGCGAAGGCGCAGACACGCAGGAATCCTAGGCGGATTTCAAGGGGCTGCAACGCACGCATGGGGAAAAAGACGCGTAAATTTACCAGGCGTCTTCGCCTTTGGTTTCCGGCAGAACCAGTTCTAATGCCTTGATGCCCACCTCCATCATGGAGTCGTCGGGCTCGAAGGTGGTGAAGTTCTGGAGCCACAGGCCGGGAGCGGTCAGCACCTTGGTGATGGGGCCGTCGTGGCGGCCAGCCCAGCGGTTGAACTCGTAGCTGACACCCACGATGATGGGCAGCATGGCCAGATGGGCCAGCATCCGCATCAGCACGTTATGGATGGGCCAGATGGTAAAGACCACGCTGGACACGATGATGGAGATGAACACCACCATGAACAGGAAGCTGGTGCCGCAGCGGGGATGGTGCCGGGGCTGCTTGCGGACGTTCTCCACGGTCAGGGGCAGACCGGCCTCGTAGCAGAAGATGGTCTTGTGCTCTGCGCCGTGGTAGGAAAATACCCGCTTCATGTCCTTCATCCGGGAGCAGAGGGCCAGATAGCCCACAAAAATCACGATTTTCAGCAGGTTCTCCGCCACGTTCCGCAGGAGCATGGAGTCGCTGAAAAAGGTGACCAGAGTGCCCAGCAGGGTGGGCAGCAGGAAGAACAGGCCCACGGACATACACACGCCCACGGTCACCGCCAGAGAGGTGATGACCTTGGTGGCGGCCTCGCTGCCGAACTTGTCGTTGAGCCAGTTTTCAAACCTGCTCTCCTCTTCCTCCACCTCGTCGCCCTCGGAGAAGAGCTCGGCGGAGTGCATCAGGGCGGTGATGCCGTTGTACATGGCGTCGAAGAAGTTCACCACGCCCCGGATCAGGGGCCAGCCCAGGGCCGGGTGCTTGTCCTTCACAAAATGCAGGTCCTTCACCTGCACGTCCAGGGTGCCGTCGGACTTGCGGACCACCACGGACTGCTTTTTGGGGCCGCGCATCATGATGCCCTCGATGAGGGCCTGACCGCCGCACATGGTTTTGAACCCCTTGGAACAGGTCTGGCCCGGGCAGGCCGCCCCGTTCTGTCCTTCTTTTTCCATATAAGTCTCCTTTGTACGGGTGTTTGTCGTTCTGAGTTCAGTTTAACAAAGCCCCCGCAAAATAGTAAGCAGAATCGAACTTATGTTTCAATCTGCATTCGGATGGTCACCATACAGCCGCCGCCCTCGGCGTTGCCGATCTCCATGGAGCCCTCGTGGCGGCTGATGATCTCCTCACAGACAGCCAGACCGATGCCGGAGCCTCTGGCCTTGGAGCTGCCCTTGTAGAACTTGTTTTTGATGAAGGGGAGCTCCTCCTCCGGGATACCGGGGCCGTAGTCCCGAATGCGGATGACGGCGTCTGTGAGCTCCTGTCGGATGGACACGTCGATGCGGCCGCCGGAGCCGCCGTGCTTGCCTGCGTTGTCCAGCAGGTTGCAGAACACCTGGCGCAGACGCTCCGGGTCGCCGGAGATGGGGATCATCTCCTCCTCGCACTCGGTGTAGTCCAGGGTGATGCCCTCCTTGCGGAAGAACTCCTTGTAGGTGTAGACTGCGTCCTCCAGCTCCGCTCTCAGGTCCAGGGGCTCCACCGCCAGGGTAAACCGGCCGTCCTCGATGCGGGAGAACTCCAGCAGCTCCTCCACCATGTTGGTCAGACGGCGGGCCTCGGACAGGATAATGTCCATGCCCCGCCGCAGATCCTCAGGCTCCTTGATCTCGCCGTTGCCGAGGGTCTCCGCCCAGCCGGTGATGGCGGTCAGCGGGGTCCGCAGCTCATGGGAGACGGAGGAGATAAATTCGGTCTGGGTCTTCTCCGACCGCTTGATCTTCATGGACATATCGTTGATGGTGTCTGTCAGCTCACCGATCTCGTCGTCGAACCGCTTCTCGATCTGGACGCCGTAGCTGCCGTCGGCAATGACCCGGGCCGTCTCGTTGATACTGGCCAGGGGCTCCACAATGGAGCGGACGAAGTACAGGTTGGAGAAGTACACCATGGCGAAGATGGCCAATCCGATGGTCAGCAGCACCGCCATGGACATGACGAACTGCCGGTCGATGGCCTTCAGCGACGTGACATAGCGGATGACGCCCACCGTCACGCCCTGGTACATGACCGGGCTGGAGGAGGCGGCGATGTGCTCTCCGGTGGAGGGGTCCTCCCCTCTCCAGGACCGGGTGCTCTGAGTTTCAAGGGCCTGCCAGATATCCGGGGTGTTGGGGCTGGTGCCTGCGGTCAGGTCGTTGCCGGAGTAGGCCACGGCTCCGCTGACGTCCAGGAATTGCAGCTCCATCTGACTTTTTTCCTCGTAGTTGCTCACCATCTGCTGAGCCGCTGCGCGGTACTCCAGACGGGTGTAGTTCCGGAAGCCGTTGGCCACGGAGCTGGCCTTGCGGCTCAGGTCGTCGGAGGTGCTGGAGTAGTAATAGCCGTACAGGGTGGCGGCAAAGGACCCCAGCGCAAGGGCCAGGATCAGCAGGACCACGCCGATGCTGTTCAGAAGCCAGCGCTTGCGGATGCCGCGGATCTTGCCTTTGTCAGTTAAATTCGTCTTTTTGGCCACTGTTCCATCCCCTTTCAGGTTCGTTTGCCGGATTTTTTCAGGCGGTATTTATGCGGTCGCCCACTTATAACCATAGCCCCAGACGGTGTTCACGTACTTGGGCTTTTGAGGGTTGATTCCCACGGTGCAGAGCCCCGTGGGGCCCCTTTGGATTTGAATCCTCGGGCGAAGTGAATTCGCCCTGCGGAAATTCTTGCCGCCGGAGCGGCTGCGAATTTACGGCCTGCGGGCCGCCCCGCTTTGCGGGGGTAGGACAACCCCCGGCAGGGCATTTATGCCGTTGCCCACTTATAGCCATAGCCCCAGACGGTGTTCACGTACTTGGGCTTCTGGGGGTTGTCCTCGATCTTGATGCGCAGGCGGCGGATGTTCACGTCCACGATCTTCAGCTCGCCGAAGTAGTCCTTGCCCCAGACCGCGTCCAAAATCTCCTCACGGGAGAGGGCCTTGCCGGGGTTCTCCATGAACAGCTTGAGGATGGAGTACTCGGCGGGGGTCAGCTTGACCAGGCGGCCGCTCTTCTCCAAAGTGCGGTTCCGGGTGTTCAGCAGGAAGGGCGGATCGTTGATCTCGTCGGGGGAGGCCGCCGCCTCGTCGCCGCCGGTGCGGCGGTACAGGGCGTCCACCCGGGCGGTGAGCTCGGCGGGAGAGAAGGGCTTGGTCACATAGTCGTCTGCGCCGGTCATCAGGCCGGTGACCTTGTCCATCTCCTGGGTACGGGCAGTCAGCATGATGATGCCGATCTTATTGTCCATGGCCCGGATGCGGCGGCAGACCTCGAAGCCGTCGATGCCGGGGAGCATGATATCCAGAAGAGCCACCTTCACGTCGGGGTTCTCCTTCAGAGCGGCCAGAGCGTCTTCACCGGTGCCGGCCTCAATGGTCTGGTAGCCCGCCCGTTTCAGGTTGATGACAACAAAGCTGCGGATGTTCTCCTCATCCTCCAGCACAAGGATCTTTCTCACGGGACGTTTCCTCCTTTAAATATGGGGTCAGCCGGTCAGTCGTAGTACCAGCTGCTCTGGATCGTATTGAAGCTCTGGAGCAGGTCGTCTGCGTCCATGCCGCAGTCCCAGGAGCTCTCGTGGAGCTTGGCGGCGTAGATGACGGACTCCTCCTCCCGCAGGACGAAGCGGCCGTCGGATGTGGACTGGGTCAGCCGGTTGCTGCCCGTCAGGCGGTAGATGCTCAGGAAGGGCTCCGGCTCCTGGTCCTTTCCCTTCCACAGGGAGAAGACCACCTCGCGCTGTCCGCTGGTCTGATCCCGGCGGGAGATGGTGATCTTGTTCTTCCAGGCGGAGGGGACCTCCAGATACCAGGAGTCCGCCACATTGTGGTAGGTGGTCAGCACGTGGTTCCGTCTGCCCAGCTCATCATAGCGCTCCCAGTCGATGAGCCAGAAGTTGGGGGTATTGTCCCCGCTGCTGGGCAGAGGGGTGGGCGAGGGGATCTCCACCACGCCGTCGCCGTCCACGTCGGTGGGGTTCACGTCGGTGTAGCCCTTCAGCTGCTCCCGGCTCTCCCCGGTGGTGGGATCCATGGACAGGTTGGTCAGTTTGCGGTCCTTGTAGGCCACCACGTCGATGAGGCGGCTGCCGTCGGACCGGCTTCCGGTGACGTACAGGGCGGGAACGCCCTTATCGCCCTTCAGATAGTTGGAGCGGATGCGGTTCAGGGTGGTCATACCCTTGGACAGCTCCACGCTGTCCACACAGGCGAAGACGCCCTCGTGCCAGCCGTAGACGGAGATCTGGCTGCCCAGACCCCGGTTGTCCATCTTGGCCAGGGCGATCTCCACCCGGTTGTCCTGGTCCAGGTCCAGCAGCTGATAGCCGGAGGAAATATTGGCTCCGTCGCTGGCGGTGCTGGAGCCGGTGAGCAGCAGCTCGGTGGCCAGGATACGGTCCTTCTCCGGCAGGATCGGCACCGCGGGGTTGGGCAGGCTCCGGTCGGAGTCCTCCTCGGCGCTGTAGTCCTCAGCCTCCAGCTCGTCCAGGGTATAGGCGCCCAGCTGGTACACGCCGGTGCTGAGCTGCCAGTTCACCACCAGCTCCTTGCTGCCCTGTCCGTTCAGCTCCACATAGTCGATGGAGTAGATGGCAGAGCCTGCGCCCTCGATGAGGCCGGTGACCCGGAACTCCTCGCCGAACTGGCGGAAAATATAGATCTTATTGGGCTTCTCCACCCCGGGGACCCGCAGGAAGGTGAGGGCGCTCTCCCGCACCCCGTCGCCGTCCAGGTCCTGGAGCTGGATGGTGGCGGTGTTGTCTCCCGCCATGATGACGCAGACCTCGGTGCTGACGCTGTTGCCCAGCTCCAGTCTCTGCTTCACGCCCCGGATGGCGCTCTCCAGCTGTTCATAGCCGGCAGGGACCTCCGGCAGCTTATAGAGATCGCCGGGCGCCCGGAACAAACACCCCGTCAGCAGCAGCAGAGCCGCACCGCACAGGGCTGCCAGTTTTCCTTTTTTCATCACAGGTCCCTCTCCTCTCCGTACGGGGGCGCACCCCGGTCATTTTATAAAAACCCTATTTATCATCATAGCACAAACGATTTGAAATTCAAACCATTTTTTAAAAGAAAGTCCTTTTTCCTCTGAGTTTTGACACTTTTCACAGAAAAAGGCCGGAGAGCAGTCCTCTCCGGCCTTTTTTGTCATTGAATTTGGTTACACCGCCTGGGGCAGGCTGACCTCCGCTTTGAACAGGTCGCCGTCCACAGACAGCTGGAAGGTGCCGCCCTGGAGCTCGGTGAGGCTCCGGGCGATGGACAGCCCCAGACCGGAGCCCTCGGTGGAGCGGGACTCCTCGCCCCGGACGAACCGCTCCATGAGCCGCTCCACCGGCACGTTCAGCTGTTCCCGGGACACGTTTTTCACGGAGAGGCCGATCTGCCCCTTGCTCCGCACCAGATCCAGATAGATGCGGGTGCCCTCCATGGCGTACTTACAGCAGTTGGACAGCAGGTTGTCGATGACCCGCCACAGGTGGCGGCCGTCGGCGTAGACCCACAGCTCCTCCTCGGCGGCGTTGGTCACCACCGTCAGATTCCGGTCGGCCAGCTTCTCCTGCCACTCGCCCAGCGCCTGATCCAGCAGCTGCACCATGCTGATCTTCTCCAGCTGGACGTTCAGCACGCCGGTGGACGCCTTGGAGGCCTCCACCAGGTCCTCGGTCAACTTTTTCAGCCGGTTGGACTTGCGCTCCAGCACCTCGATGTACTCCACCGCCTTGGGGTCGGTCTGCTCTGTGGTTTTCAGCAGGCTGACGTAGTTGATGATGGAGGTCAGCGGGGTTTTCAGATCGTGGGACACGTTGGTGATAAGCTCGGCCTTGAACCGCTCGCTCTTCATCTTCTCGTCCACCGCCTTGGACATGCCCCGGGAGATGTTGTTCAGGTCCTCGCTGTGCTCCACCAGGTCCCGGGGCAGCTTCTCCGTGTCCACCTGATAGCTCAGGTTGCCGGAGGCGATGGTCCGTGCACCCTCCCGCAGCCGGCGGAAGCCCACCGCCCAGCGGAACAGGTAGCACAGCACGGCCAGATGGACCAGGGCCCACACCGCCACGCCGGGCCACCAGAGCCAGCTGTAGGAATAGAGGGCCGCCGCCAGGATATCAGCGGCCACCATGGCCAGCACCATCAGCAGCACCCGCCACAGGATGGGCAGGGCGTGGAACAGAGCGGCAATGCCCCGGAACAGCGCCCGCAGGCCCCGGAAGAGCCAGGTATTTTTGATGAGGGTCCGGGTCATGAGCCGCAGGATCAGGGTCCGCAGCAGCAGGGCCGTGCCGCCCGCCGCCAGCACGCTGAGACCGCCCATCATCCAGGGCAGGACGGGTAAGATCTGAGCGTCCCAGTCCACCGCAGAGTGGAACATGCCGAATTGCACCAGCCACAGCATGCCCAGGGCGGACAGACCGCTGACCAGCAGGAAGGACAGGAGGAAGGGCTCCAGACTCAGCCGGTCCTTCCAGTCCAGCTCTCCCACCGGGCCCACGGCCCGTCTGCCTGCCAGAATGAGGATGACCAGCAGACAGCCGCCTGCCGCCACCAGAATGGTCATCATGCTCTGTAAATACATGGGGAAGTTCTCCCGGGCCTCTATGCTCCGGTGGTACAGCTTGCCGAAATCGTCCATGATGAGGCTGGAGGGCCGGTCCGGCACTCCGTACTCAATGACCACATAGTCGCCCACCTTACTGCCCAGCACCTGGCCCAGCTGCTGGCTATCCAGATTTTCCACATCAATGAGGGGGTGTACCCCCATTCCCGGGGTGCGGCTGCCCACCTCGAAGGCGGAGTAGCGGACGATCTGCACCGCGTCCTGCATATTGTCGTAATACAGCTTCTCCCCGTCCGCCGACTTGACCCGGAAGCGGAAGCTGGTGCTCTTCTCCGGGTCCAGCTGGGCCCGCTGGACCTCCACGCTCTCCTGGAGCCGCTCCCGGTCCATGTAGGTCAGCTTGGCCTCCGGGTCGTCCAGCAGGGCGGTGTAGTTGATGAGACTGGTCAGGTCGTCCAACCGGCGGTTGATGAGGTAGTTGAACTCCTCGGTCTGCTGCCAGTGCTCCGCCTGCCAGTAGGGCCGGGCCACGGCGGCCTTGCCGCCCTGTACCCCCGCCGCAAACAGCAGCACCGCCAGGGCGCAGGTCAGGACCCGCTCCGCCAAACGGGTCCCTCTGTGCTCTCTCATCCCGCCGCCCCCTTCTCGATCTTATAGCCCAGACCCCAGACCACCTTTAAATACCGGGGCTCGGCGGGGTTAATCTCGATCTTCTCCCGCAGGTGCCGGATGTGGACGGCCACCGTGTTCTCGGAGCCGTAGGCCGGGTCGTTCCACACCTGCTCGTAGATTTGGGCGGAGGAGAACACCTGGCCGGGGTGGGAGATCAGCAATTTCAGAATGTTGTACTCGATGGGGGTCAGGGCCACGGGCTCTCCGTCCACCAGCACCCGCTTGGCGCTGTCATCCAGGGCGATGGGGCCCACGGTGAGCAGACCGGGCTGCTCTCTGGCCCCGCCCAGACTGGTATACCGGCGCAGCTGGCTCTTCACCCGGGCCAGCACCTCCATGGGGTTGAAGGGCTTGGTGATATAGTCGTCGGCCCCGATGTTCAGCCCCAGGATCTTGTCCGTGTCCTCGCTCTTGGCGGTGAGCAGGATGATGGGGACGTTGCTCCCCTCTCTCAGCTTGGTGGTGGCCCGGATGCCGTCCATCTCCGGCATCATGATATCCATGAGGATCAGATGGACCTCTTGGCTCTCGGCGGCCCGGACCGCCTCCAGTCCGTTGTAGGTCTTGATGGTGCGGTAGCCCGCCCCGGTGAGATAAATGTCCAGCGCGGACACAATATCCTTGTCATCGTCGCAAATTAAAATCGTATACATCGCAGTTCCTCCTATGCGGGAATTTTACCGGTTAAGCCTAGCATAACACAGGAGGTTTAAGATGCAAGTCTTAAATTATTAAGAACTTTTTAAGTTCTGCCCGGCCCCTCCCCTTGACATTGCGGGCAGGCGTGCTATAATCGTTCTCTGCTCAATAGTTGTATTTAAAACTGTTGCATTAAAAACGATAGGACGGTGAGACTATGGATCAGTCGGCCAGCGCCCTGATCACCATCCGGCAGATCATGAAATTTTATGAGCAATGTCTGGACGGGGTCCGGCAGCGCTACCAGCTGTCCCGGCTGGAGACCAACATCATCAGCTTCCTGCACAACAACCCCGGCCACGACACCGTGGGCGAGATCGCCGACACCCGGATGCTGTCCAGGGGCAACGTGTCCCGGGGCGCGGACGCCCTCATCAAACGGGGCCTGCTGGAGCGTATCCCGGACCAGATCGACCGGCGATGGGTCCATCTCCGGCTCCGCCCGGAGGCCGACCCCATTGTGGCGGATATCGAATCCGCCTGCATCCTCTTCTGGCAGGAGGCCTTCGAGGGATTTTCTGCCGAGGATATGCGCCGGTTCCACGATCTGAACACCCGTCTGGCCCGCAACGTAGGTTCCAAATTAGAAAGGAGTTCCCCCGCACATGGAGAATAAAAACAACTTCCTGGGGACAGAGCCCATCAGCAAGCTGCTGTTCAAGCTGGCTGTCCCCACCCTGACCGCCCAGGTCATCAACATGCTGTACAACCTGGTGGACCGCATCTACATCGGTCAGGGCATCGGCTCGCTGGCCCTCACCGGCGTGGGCGTGTGTATGCCCATCATCATGATCGTCACCGCCTTTGCAGCCCTGACCAGCGCAGGCGGTGCGCCCCGCGCCTCCATCTTCATGGGGCAGAAGGACAACGTCTCCGCTGAGAAGACCCTGGGCGGCTGCTTCTGTATGCAGTTTCTGGTGTCCGCCGTGCTGACCGCCATCCTGCTGCTGTTCAACCGGCCTCTGCTCATGGCCTTCGGCGGCAGTCCCGACACCATCGAGTACGCCGTCCAGTATATGAACATCTACGCCATCGGCACCATCTTCGTCCAGCTGACCCTGAGCATGAACCTGTTCATCACCGCCCAGGGCTTCACCCGGACCAGCATGCTGGCCGTCCTCATCGGCGCAGGCTGCAACATCATTCTGGACCCCGTCTTTATCTTCGGCTTCCACATGGGCGTCCGGGGCGCGGCTCTGGCCACCGTCATCTCCCAGTCCCTGTCCACCATCTGGGTGCTGGCCTTCCTCTTCGGCAAAAAGACCCACCTTCGCATCCGGGCCAAGTACGTCCGGCTGACCCCCAAGATCGTTCTGCCCTGTCTGGCTCTGGGTCTGGCTCCCTTCATCATGCAGGCCAGCGAGTCCGTCATCGCCGTCTGCTTCAACTCCTCCCTTCAGGGCTACGGCGGCGATATCGCCGTGGGCACCATGACCATCCTCACCAGCGTCATGCAGTTCGCCATGCTGCCCCTCCAGGGCATCGGCCAGGGCGCACAGCCCATCATCAGCTACAACTACGGCGCCCGCAACGGCGACCGGGTCCGGGCCTCCTTCAAGCTACTGCTGAAGGTCAGCCTGGGCTACTCCCTCCTGCTGTGGGCCTTCGTCATGGTGTTCCCTAAGCTATTCATCTCCATGTTCAACACCGAGGCCGCTCTGCTGGCCTTCGCCCCCACTCCCCTGCGTATCTACGCCGGAGCCCTGGGCATCTTCGGCGCACAGGTGGCCTGTCAGATGGCCTTCAACTCCCTGGGCAACGCCAAGGCCTCCATTCTGGTGGCCGTCATGCGAAAGTTCATCCTGCTGCTGCCCCTGATCTATCTCATGCCCCATCTGCTCCCCGCAGACCCCACCATGGCGGTCTATCTGTCCGAGCCCATTGCGGACTTCCTCTCCGTTCTGTTCACCGTGGTGCTGTTCCGCTTCCAGTTCAGAAAGGCCATGCGCCGTCTGGAATCCCCCAGCGATATCCCCCTGATTTAAAGCAAAACAAGATAAAAAAATCCCCCTTCCCATAGGAAGGGGGATTTTTTGTTCTCTTTTAAGCTCAGCGGCGGTTGCTGAAGATGCGGGTCAGAATGTCCCAGTCGTCATCGCTGACGCCGGACTTCTCATCCTTCGCGGGAGCAGCGGGAGTGGGCTGGACCTCAGGAGCGGTGTAGGTGGGCTGCACAGGGGCAGTCTCCTGCATCACGGGCTGAGCGGGAGCCACGGGCTGCACAGGGGCGGCGGGCTGCTGGACAGGCTGCTGCATCACAGGCTGGACAGGAGCGGGCTGGACCTCAGGAGCCACATAGACGGGCTGAGCGGGAGCCACGGGCTGCACGGGGGCAGGCTGAACGGGCTGCACGGGGGCAGGCTGAACGGGCTGCACAGGGGCCACGGGCTGCACGGGAGGGATATAGGAGGACGCGCTCTGCTGAGAGGCGGTCACATTCTGGGGGACGGGCTGAGGGATGGGCTCGTACTTGCCGGCCTCGGCGTTGGCCTCCTCGAAGCCGGTGGCGATGACGGTCACGCGAATCTCGTCGTCCAGGCTCTCGTCGAAGGTGGCGCCGAAGATGATGTTGGCGTCGGGATGTGCGGCCTCCTGGACCAGGTTGGCGGCGGTCTCGACCTCCTCCAGGCCGATATCCACAGAGCCGGTGACGTTGATCAGAACGCCCTTGGCGCCGTTGATGGAGGTCTCCAGCAGGGGGCTGGAAACGGCCATCTTTGCGGCCTCCTCGGCCTTGTTCTTGCCTGCGGCGCGGCCCACGCCCATGTGAGCGCGGCCTGCGTTCTTCATGACGGCGGACACGTCGGCGAAGTCCAGGTTGATGAAGCCGGTGTTCTTGATCAGGTCGGAGATGGACTGGACGGCCTGCTGGAGGACGTCATCGGCGATCTCGAAGGCGTTGACCATGGTGATCTTCTGATCGGTGGCCAGCTTCAGACGCTCGTTGGGGATGATGACCAGGGAGTCCACCTTGCTTCTCAGCTCGGTGATGCCGCCCTCGGCCTGACGCATCCGGCGGTTGCCCTCAAACCGGAAAGGTTTCGTCACCACGCCGACGGTCAGGATATCGCGCTCCTTGGCGATATCGGCCACGATGGGAGCTGCGCCGGTGCCGGTGCCGCCGCCCATACCGGCGGTGATGAACACCATGTCGGCGTCCTCCAGAGCCTTGGCGATCTGAGCCCGGTTCTCCTCAGCGGACTTGCGGCCCACCTCGGGGTCGGAGCCTGCGCCCTGACCGGCGGTGAGCTTCTCGCCGATCTGGATCTTCTGGGTGGCGCTGGAGATGGCCAGCGCCTGCTTATCCGTATTGACGGCAATAAAGTCCACACCCTTGGTACCGGTGCGCACCATGCGGTTGACGACATTGTTGCCGCCGCCGCCCACGCCGACGACTTTGATATTGACTACGTTATCGGGACCCATGTCCATTCCGAAAGCCATTGCCTGTTCCTCCTATGTACAATGCAAAGTGGAAGCCGCGTATTTCAAGCGCGGACTGTCGCCAACGGCTTCCCTGTTGATGTCTATAATTTGTTTTATTCTATCGCTCTTTTTCATCGAGGTCAAGTGAAAAACATGATTCGTCCGAAGTTTCCATAAAATATTACGCATCCGGCAGATAAGAACCGCCGAAATCCTCCCGGCTCAGGTCGATCCGGCCCTTGCTGTCCTCCCCGTGCTTCTGGTTGATGCGCTCCACCATTTCCTCCAGGAAATTCAGCTTATAGGTGAAATCCGCATTCAGCGGGAGCTTCACATCGAAGCGGCCCAGATAGCTGAAGGTCAGGGTGGTCTCCCCCACCTCCACAGCGGACACCGGCTCCAGCTTGCCCATGCCGTTCAGCGTCTGAAGCAGCTTGACAAGGCCGTCCAGCTGGAGCTTCTCCTCCTCCGGCACCTGAGCCATGGTCCCGGCCTCCGGGGCCAGGACGGTCAGGCCGCTGACCAGTATAGCGGGACAGCCCGGAGGGGCGGGCTCCAGCAGCTTGCCGCCGATGCTGATGAGCCAGGGCTCCTGAGCGGGGAGCAGCAGCTCCTCCTCCGGCTCCCCGGACTTATCAGCAGAGGTATCCGCAGAAGAGGCGGCGGAGCCGTCCTCCTGAGAGGAGGCCTCCCCGCCGGCCGCCGGGTCGGGCGGTGCCGCGGGGTCGGGCGGCGTCTCCATCTGCTCCGGCTGTTCCGCCGGGGCGGCGGGAGAGGCACCGGGGACGGGCAGGATCTGTGCCGCCGCGCCCCACTCCTTCACCTCGATGGTCACCCCGTTGGGCAGCTGTCGGTTGATGGACACCTCCTCCAGATAGGGCAGACCATGCCGCAGGTCCCCTTCGATCTGAAACTTATTCATATGGAACAGGTTGTCGCCGTTCTTGATGCCGGAGGCGGCCACGATCTCCTCCCGGGTATAGCGGTTGTTTCCGCTGACCGCGATGTTCTCCACCCGGAAAAACACCGTGGCGCCCATGGTGAGGGCGGCGGCCACGCCCAGTCCGCACAGGACCTTCAAGATCAGGGACATCCTTCCCCTGTTCCGCTTGCGTCTCTTTCTGGTTCGTTCTGTTGCCATGCTCTTCTCCTGTCCAAAGGCCCGGAGACCTGCCGCACCGCCCCTCCCAGAGCGGTCAGCGTCCCGGCCATATCCTCATATCCCCGTGCAATATGGTGCAGGTCGTGGATCTTCGTCACGCCGTCGGCCCCAAGGGCCGCCACGGCCAGCGCCGCGCCGCCCCGCAGGTCGGTACTGTGTACCTCCGCGCCGGACAGCCTTCCTGCACCGATCACAACAGCCACCCGGCCATAGGTCTGGATGTGTGCGCCCATGCGGCGCAGCTCATCCACGTGGCGGTAGCGGCTGTCGAACATATTCTCGACTAACATGGTGGTCCCCGTCCCGCCCGCCAGCGCCGCCATGACAACAGCCTGGGCATCGGTGGGAAAGCCGGGATAGGGGTTGGTGCGAATGGGGCTGACTCCGTGGAGCCGCCCTGCGCTCTTGAGTAAAATGCGGTCCGGGCCGGTGCCGATGGCACAGCCCGCCTGCTCCAGGCAGTTGAGCACGGCGGTCAGATGGTCCGGGTCCGTCCCGTTCACCTCGATCTCGCCGCCCGCCGCCCCGGCGGAGCATAAGTAGGTTGCGGCGGCCATCCGGTCGCCCATGACGGTATACTCCGTCCCGTGGAGCGCCCTTCCGCCGCTGATGACCAGGGTGGAGGAGCCCGCTCCGCTGACCTGCCCGCCCATGGAACGCAGAAAGTTCTGCAAATCCACGATCTCCGGCTCCCGGGCCGCCCCCACAATGGTGGTGACGCCGGGACAGCCGCAGGCGGCCAGCATCAGATTTTCTGTCGCGCCCACGCTGGGCAGGGACAGACAGATCTCCCGGCCTGAGAGGGCAGCTCCGCCCTGACAGACCAGCATTCCTCCCGCCTCCTCCAGCTCCGCACCCAGAGTGCGCAGACCGGACAGGTGGAGGTCGATGGGTCGGGGACCTAATTCACAGCCCCCGGGGTAAGACAATTCAGCCCGGCCCAGCCGGGCCAGCAACGCCCCCAGAAAGATGACGGAGGAGCGCAGGGCCCGCATCATCTGTTCCGGCACGTCCCAGCGGTCCAGAGCGGCGGCATCGATGACCGCCGTGTCCCCCTCCTGCCGGACCTGACAGCCCAGATGCCGGAGGATCGCCAGCATGGCCGACACATCGGCCAGCCGGGGACAGTTGTGGATCACGCTGGTGCCGGGAGCCAGCAGCGTGGCCGCCAGAATGGGCAGCACGCTGTTTTTGGCTCCCTGTACGGTCAGACGGCCCCTCAGGGGCCGCCCGCCCTCTACTTCCAGATATCCCATGGGACAGCCTCCAAATCTAAGATTTCGGGCCATCCTATGTGAAAACTCCGGAATTTGTTACTTCATAATGGAGATCAGGGTCTCGTAGATCTTCTCGCCTGCGTCAGGCACCGCCATGTTCTTCAAAGCGGTGATCATGGACTGGCGGCGGTTGCGCTCCCGCAGGACCATGTTGGCGGTCTCGTACAGGGCGTCGTCGGTGCAGTCCTGCTCCCGGAGCAGCACGGCGGCTCCCTGGTCGGCCAGCACCAGAGCGTTCTTCTCCTGGTGGTTGGCGGTGACGTTGGGAGAGGGCACCAGAATGGAGGGCTTGGCAATGGCGGTCAGCTCGGAGATGGTGGAAGCGCCTGCACGGCACAGCACCACATCGGCGGCAGCCATGATCAGAGGCATATCGTAGATATACTCCCGGATCTCCACGCCGTTGTCGCCCAGCTTCAGGCCCCGGCGGTTCAGCTCCTCCTGCATCCAGGGGAAGTCCCGGCCTGCGCCGTGGATATGGCGGACAGGAGCGCCGTCGTAGCACTCCCGGGCGATGAAGTCTACCATCTTCTTGTTCATGACCTCAGCGCCCAGAGAGCCCCAGTAGGACAGGAGCAGAGGGCGGTCGTCGTCAAAGCCCAGCAGAGCCCGGGCCTCGTCCCGGGTGTACTTGAAGAAGTCGCCCCGAACGGGGGTTCCGGTGACCACCACCTTGGAGGGGTCGTCGTAGTGGGCGCGGCTCTCCTCAAAGCCCACCATGACACGGTCCACCACCTTGGACAGGCCCTTGGTGGTCAGGCCGGGGACGGCGTTGGACTCGTGGACGGCGGTGGGGATGCCCCGCTTGGCGGCGGCCTTCACGATGGGATAGGAGGCGTAGCCGCCGGTACCCACCACCAGGTCGGGCTTGAAGTCGTCCAGGATGCGCTTGGCCTGCTTCTTGGACTTCTGCATATTCACCAGGGTGCCCACGTTATGGGCGATGTCTGCGGGTGCGAAGGAGCGGTGGAAGTTGGTAATGGTCACGGAGCGGATCTGGTAGCCCTCCTTGGGGACCAGTCGGTTCTCCATGCCGCCGTCTGCGCCCACGAACAGGACCTCACAGCCGGGATGCTTCTGCTGAAAGATCTTGGCCAGCGCGATGGCGGGGTTTACATGACCGGCGGTGCCTCCGCAGGTAAAAAGGATCTTCATTCCATTCACCTCAACATAAATTCTCTGTATCTGTTTCAATCCCGCCCGGAGGCCGGGATCTGTCTGGATATACTCAGGATGATGCCCATTTCCGCCAATTGCATGACCAAGGCCGTGCCTCCGTAGCTGAAAAACGGCAGGGAAATTCCGGTATTGGGGACCAGCTTGGTGACCACGGCGATGTTCAGAAACACCTGGGCGGCCAGCAGCGTGGTGATGCCCACAATGACCAGGGTGCCGAATTTGTCTCTGGCGTGGAGGGCCAGCCAGTAGCCCCGGAGGATCAGCATGGCGAAGAGGAACAGCAGAAGGGCCGCGCCGATGAAGCCCAGCTCCTCCACCACGATGGCGAAAATGAAGTCGTTCTCCGGCTCCGGGATGTAGAGGAACTTCTGCTTGCTCTGGCCCAGGCCCAGCCCCAGCAGTCCGCCGGAGCCCATGGCCAGCAGGGCCTGGATGTTCTGGAAGCCCTTGTTCTGGGGGTCCACCCAGGGGTCCCGCCAGATGGTGATGCGGGTGGTCATATAGTCGGTCATCTTGATGATGACGGTCAGAGCGGTGGCAATGACAGCGCCGCCCGCCGCAAACCAGCCCAGATGGATGCCGGAGGCGAAGAGGACGGCGGCCGCGCCGATGAGGATCAGGATGGTGCCCGACATATGGGGCTCCAGCACCACCAGTCCGGCCACGATGGCCAGGATCACGCCGTAGGGGATCAGCTCCAGAAAGCCGATGCGCTGGAGGAAGTCTCCCACACGGCCCCGGAAGCTGCGGCGGTCGAACCGCTTTCTGGGCTGGGTGTCCCGCTTGCTCAAGCGGGCGGCGAACACCAGAATGACCGCTATTTTTGCGATCTCAGAGGGCTGATAGGTGGGGCCGAACAGAATGAACATTCTCAGCCAGCGCTTGGCCTTGTTGATGGTCACACCCAGAGGGCTCAGGGTCAGCACCAGCAAAATCACGGACACCAGCAGCAGGACCATGGACAGGCCACGGAGCTTCTGGTAGTTGAACCGGGACACGGCCACCATGACACAGATACCCAGCATGGCATAGATAGCCTGTCGGGTGATATAGAACAGGGGGTCATTCCCCTTCTTTGCGTCGTAATAGGCGGAGGCGTAGGACGCCGAGAACACCATGATCAGGCCGAAGCCCACCAGCAGGAGCACCAGCATCAGAAAGGGCAGGTCCACCGGCCCACGGCTCAGCTGGTCCTCGATGGTCAAATCACGTTTTGGTTTACGGGTCACATTGCCGCCTCCTTTAAGGGGTGAAATCAGGCCGCCGCCCGGGCGGGCGGCGTACCTCGGGAATTTACACGGGGAACTGGTCCATGACACCCACAAAGCCCAGGATGCACAGGAACAGAGTGATGCCGGAGAACACGCAGAACAGCTTGGTTTCGCTCCAGCCGCCCATCTCCAGATGGTGATGCAGAGGAGCCATGCGGAAGAAGCGCTTGCCGCCGGTCTTTTTGAAGTAGGCCACCTGGATGATGTCGGAGACCACCTCGGCCACGTAGATCAGGCCCACAACGGGGATGATCATGGGGATGTTCAGAGCAAAGGCCAGGCCGCACACCATGCCGCCCAGGAACAGGGAGCCGGTGTCGCCCATAAAGACCTTGGCAGGGTGGAAGTTGTAGATCAGGAAGGCGAACAGACCACCGGCCAGAGCGGCGGCCAGCAGGGCCACGTCGTTGCGGCCGTACCAGGCGGCCACGGCCATATAGAACAGGGCCACGGGGATGGTGACGCCGGTAGCCAGACCATCCACACCGTCGGTCAGGTTGACGGCGTTGACGGTGGCCACCATGACCAGCACGGCGAAGATCATATAGACCACCCAGGGGATGGCGATGTCGATGTTGAAGAAGGGGATATACAGGTTGGGGGTCAGATAGCCGGTCTTGCGCAGGACGATGGTAAAGACCACGGCGGCGGCCATCTGGAGCAGGAACTTCTGGGGTGCGGTCAGGCCCTGGTTGGCGTGGTGGCGCAGCTTCTGGAAGTCGTCAATGAAGCCGATGATGCCGAACACCAGAGCAAACAGGAACACGACCAGATGGTTCATCTCGCCCCGGGTCATAGCGGCCCAGCCCACGGTGACCACGGCCACGCCGATGGCCAGGATGAACATGATGCCGCCCATGGTGGGAGTGCCCTGCTTGGACATATGCCACACGGGGCCGTCCTCCAGGATGGACTGTCCCGCCTTCAGCCGGCGGAGCATGGGCACCAGGAATTTACCGATGACTGCGGCCACAGCAAAGGCCACGATAAAACTCATAATGTAACTCATGTTGGGAGCCTCCAAATTCTCTTTCTCTCAGGTGAGGGTGTCTCGTTCCGTTCACCATATCCGCACTTCTGCACACAATTATAAAGTGCGGCATATTATTATACAATGCCCGCAGGGGGATTTCCAGTCTTTTCTTCTGAAATGGACGCATTTTCCAGCCACTCAGTCACAATTTGCCGCTCGTCCATGGGGTGCTTCACCCCGTTGACCTCCTGGGTGAGCTCGTGGCCCTTTCCGGCCAGAACCACCACGTCGCCCTTCCGGGCGTGGGATAGGGCCCAGCGGATGGCGGCGGGCCGGTCCGGCTCCACGTGGAGGGTGTCGCTCTCAGGGCCGCTCCCTTCCAGAATGTCCCGGATAATGGCCTCCGGGTCCTCGGTGCGGGGGTTGTCGGAGGTCACCACCACGCAGTCGGCCAGAGTCCGGGCAATCTCCCCCATAATGGGCCGTTTGGTCCGGTCCCGGTCGCCGCCGCAGCCGAAGAGGCAGAACAGTCGGCCTGGGGTGAAGCTCCGGGCGGTGAGCAGGATGTTTTCCAGGGCGTCCGGGCTGTGGGCGTAGTCGATGAGGACCGTAAAGTCCCGGTCCACCGGGACCACCTCCACCCTGCCCTTCACGCCCCGGACCCTTCTCAGGCCCTGAGCCAGCTTTTCCAGGGGATAGCCCAGACAGAGCCCGGCGGACAGGGCCGCCAGGGCGTTATAGGCGGAGAAGCCGCCGGGGATGGGCAGATACACTCTTGCCAGCTTGCCCAGCATGAGGGCCTCAAATTCCACATGGTCCGGGGCCAGCCGCAGGTGCTCAGCGGTGAGGTCGGCCCGCAGGTCCCGCTGGGAGTAGGTGAACACCGGGCAGCGGACCCGGCTCCGGTAGAACCGGCCCGCCTCGTCGTCCAGATTCAGCACCGCACAGCGGCAGCGGTCGAACAGACGGCCCTTGGCCGCCCGGTAGTCCTCCATGGTGCGGTGGTAGTCCAGATGGTCCCGTGTCAGGTTGGTGAACACCCCCACATCGAAGGTCACCCCCGCGGTGCGGTGCTGGGCCAGCGCATGGGAGGACACCTCCATGACCACGTGGGTGCAGCCGCTGTCCGCCATACGGCGGAGCAGCTTTTGCAGGGCATAGCTGTCCGGGGTGGTGCGTTCGGCGGGAACTTCTTCGGTGCCGATCAGGTTCCGGTTGGTGCCGATGAGCCCCACCTTGGTGCCGGGGAACTGCTCCAGCAGCTCCCGGAGCAGATTTGTGGTGGTGGTCTTGCCGTTGGTCCCGGTGATGCCCACCACCACCAGCTCGTCGCCGGGGCGGCCGAACCAGTTGGCGGCCAGCGCCCCGAAGGCGGAGCGGGAATCCTCCACCCACAGCCAGGGGCCGGGGGTCTCCGGCGGCACCTCGCACAGCACCGCCGCCGCGCCCCGCTCCAGAGCTCTGCCGATACAGCGGTGGCCGTCCGTCTTACTGCCCCGGAGGGCGGCGAACAGCCCGCCGGGCTTTACTGCCCGGCTGTCGCAGGTGATGGATGAGATGTCCAGTTCAGGGTCAAAACAGTTTTCTCTCAGGGAAATGCCGGCTAAAAGTTCGCACAGCTTCAAGGGATCACCCCCAATGGGGGAGTTTCATTTTATTTAGGTTGCGCTTTACTCAATGGGTCCCGTGGGGCCGTCCTCCACCATGTTGACGAACTGCACCTTGACCACGGTGCCGTTTTTCACGGTCTTGCCGGGCTCGATGCTCTGGTCGGTGGCGGTGGTGGTGTTGCCGTAGTAGGTGGACACGCCGGTGGAGCGCATGAACAGTCCCGCCTCCTCCAGCTGGGCCCGGGCCGCATCGTAGGTCAGGCCCACCACATTGGGGACCACCACCTCCTCTGCGGGCTGGGTGTCGTCCAGATACAGCACCACGGTGGAGCCGCCGGGAACGGGGGCATAGGGGCCGGGGATCTGGCGCCGGACGGTGTCGCCGGTGCCCACGGTGCGGAATTTCAGGTTCTTCTTGCTCAGGGCCTCCTTGGCTTCCGCCAGGGTCTTCTCCAAAACGGCGGGGGTGCGGACATTGACGGCGGCGGATTCCTCCTCGGTGTACTGCTTCTCCACGCCCATATAGTCCAGAATATCGGCGATGAGGGGTCCCGCCTTCTTGGCGGCCATGTTGCCGCCGCTGATGTACACGCCGGTGGTGGACCAGTTGCTGCCGGGGCTCTCCTCCTGGGGCTTGTCGTAGGCCAGCAGGACGATGACCTTGGGGTCGTCCACGGGGGCGAAGCCGGTGAAGGAGACGATGGTGCGGCCCTCCTCGTTGGTCTCAGAGGAGCCGGTCTTGCCGCCGATACGGTAGCCGGGGACGTAGGCGTTGTTGCCGGTGCCCTCTGCCACCACGCTCTCCAGAATATCCACCACCCGCCGACTGGTCTGCTGGCTGACCACCTGCCGGACCACGGTGGGCTCGGTGTTTTTCAGCACGGTGCCGTCGTCGCTGCTGATGGACTGGACCACGTAGGGCTCCAGGAGTCTGCCGCCATTGATGGCGGCGGACAGAGCGGTGATCATCTGAATGGGGGTGACCTCGATCTGCTGACCGAAGGAGCCGACGGCCAGGTCCACCTGAGTCATCTTATCCCGCTCCCAGACGTTGCCCGCGGTGCTGGCCTCGCCGGGGAGGTCGATGCCGGTCTTATCCTTCAGACCGAAGGCCTCGAAGTAATCCAGATAGGTGTCGATGCCCAGGCGGCTGCCGATGTTCATGAAGGCGGGGTTGCAGGAGTTCTGCACCGCCTCCGCCAGGGTCTGATGGCCGTGGCCGGAGCGCTTGGAGCAGCGGATGCCCTTTTTCAGACCGGGGACGTGGGCGATGCCGGAGCACTCAAAGGTGTCGTTCTCGTCCACCACGCCCTCCTCCAGAGCGGCGGCCAGCACCAGGGCTTTAAAGGTAGAGCCGGGCTGGTAGCGAGAATCGATGGCCTTGCTCCGCCACTGGGCGTTCCGGGCGTTGTTGGTGGCCTGGGTCTTAGCCTTCTTTTGCAGCTCGCCGTCGGAGACCTGATGCTCCTGGGGCAGCTGGTCGTTCTCCGCCTTCAGCTCGGCGTAGATCTTCTGGGTCTCAGCGGGGATCTGGGCCTTCAGAATGGGGTCGGTGACCTCCGCATAGTTGTTGGGGTCGAAGCCGGGAGAGCTGGCCATGCCCAGCACCGCGCCGGTGTTGGGGTCCATAGCGATGCAGAATGCGCCGTTTCGCACGTCGAACTCCTTGATGCCCTCCTCCAGGGTCTTTTCCACGTAGGACTGGATGGTGGAGTCGATGGTCAGAGTCAGGTCCAGGCCGTTCTGGGCGTCCACGTACTTGGAGTAGCCGTTGAACATCTCGATGCCCCGTGCGGTCTTGGTGGTGACCACCCGGCCGGGGACGCCCCGCAGGGCCTCGTCATAAATGGCCTCGATGCCGTAGGCGCCGCCCTTGTCGTTGACAAAGCCCAACACCTGAGCGCCCATACTGCCGTAGGGGTAATAACGCTTGGTGTTGGCCTGCAAATACAGGTAGCGCCCGGTCTTGTGCTGGCTGATGTAGGTGCGGATCTTCTCCGCCTCCTCGTCCTCGATGCCCAGCTTGATCTGCTTATATGCCTTGCTGGTGTCCATGACCTGCTCCGTCACCTTGGCGTGGCTCAGACCGGGGATCATCTGGACCAGATCGTCCACCACCTTGGTCTGCTTGGCGGAGACGGCTCTGTCGTAGCCCTCCTGGTCGAAGGTCTTTTTGCCGTCCTCCTTGGTGGTGAACTCCGCTTTGCTGACGCTGGCCACCAGATCACGGGGAGAGAGGATCAGATCATACACGGTGGCGGAGACCGCCATGACGTTGCCGCCCCGGTCCCGGATCTCGCCCCGAGAGGCTTTCAAGGAGATGTCCATGGTCTGCTGCTGGGCGGCCATCTTCTGGTACTCGTCGTGCTTGACGATGGACACCCGGAAGATCTGCACCAGCAGAGGGACAAAGGCCAGGATCCCCATTACGCCCATCAGGATGACGGTGCGCCGGAAGATCATGTGCTTGGAACGGGTGGCCCGGGTCTCCCGTTCCCTGCGCTTGCCGCCCTGTGCTTTGGTTTTTTCACGGTGTTCCCCCATGTACGACTGCTCCCTTCTCACTTTTAGCGGTAAAGGGCGCAAGAAATTTTCTTTCTTGCGCCCCTGTGTGTTTCTTTCCTGCCAAACTATATGGCTGTATCAGCGGAAATATTCAACTACGCTGTCTACAGCGGCTTTGATATCCTGGAACAGACCGGCCAGAGCGCCGCTCTCCTTCTCGTAGATGACCACGGTGTCGGGCTCGGACAGGTCGATATAGTCGATCTGGTCTGCGGTGGGACGGGTCATGGTGTCGCCCACGGCGGCCTGGATGGCCTCCATGTCAAAGACCTTCTCGTACTGGGCGGTCAGGGCGGCGTTCTCCGCATCCAGGGACTGGGACTGCTGGCGCAGCTGGGAGAGCCTGGTGCTCTCCATGGTCAGCTGGGCGTGGGTGCCCATGAGCAGCAGAGCCATAATGACCACAGCCAGGAAGCCCACCACGGCGAAGGGTGCGATCTGTCCGGCCTCCCGGACCTGTACCTGAGGGCGGGTCTGCTGGTTGGGTCGCTGGTAAGTGCGGCTGCGGCGGCGCTGACGCTCGTCGCGGCTGGGTGCGGGATTCCCGTAGGCGTGGGAATAGGCCACGTTGCCGTTGGTGCCATATCTCTCTGTGCGGTTCGTGCGGGTACGGGTTGCCATAACAGCCACTCCTTTTCATAGGTACGCCTGAACCGCCGGAGAGGCTCAGGTCGGGTCTTTCAGCTTTTCCGCCACCCGGAGCTTGGCGCTGCGGGCGCGGGGGTTCTCCTCCACCTCTTTGTCGGTGGGAATGATAGGCTTTCGGGTGATGAGCTTCACGTCCGGGGTCTTGCCGCAGACGCAGACGGGGAAGTCGGGCGGGCAGGTACAGCCCTTGGCGAACTCCGCCATCCCCACCTTGACGATGCGGTCCTCCAGAGAGTGGAAGGTGATGACGGCCAGCCGTCCGCCCTTGTTCAGCGCGGGGACTGCGCCCCGGATCATGCGCTCCACAGAGGCCAGCTCGTCGTTGACGGCGATGCGGATGGCCTGGAAGCTGCGCTTGGCGGGGTGCTGCTTCTCCTTCAAAGCCCGGGCGGGCATGGAGCTTTTGATCACGTCCACCAGCTCCAGGGTGGTCTCGATGGGTTTATTTTCCCGGTACCGGACGATGCCGGAGGCGATCTGCGGTGCGTACCGCTCCTCCCCGTACTGGTAGAGGATGCGCTTCAGCTCCTCCTGGCTCCAGCTGTTCACCACGTCGGCGGCGGTCATGCCCTCGCTGCGGTCCATCCGCATATCCAGCGGGGCGTCCGCCATGTAGGAGAAGCCCCGGGAGCCGTCGTCCAGCTGGGGAGAGGACACGCCCAAATCAAAGAGCATACCGTCTATCCCCTTCAGGCCCAGCTCCCGGACGATGTCGCCCACCTGGTCGAAGTTGCTGTGGACCAGGGTGGCCCGGTCCATCCAGTCGGCCAGACGGGTCTTGGCGGCCTCCAGAGCCGCGTCGTCCCGGTCCACGCAGATGAGCCGCCCGGTGGTCAGCCGCTTTGCGATCTCCCGGCTGTGACCGGCCCGGCCCAGGGTGCCGTCCAGATAGACGCCGTCAGGCTTGATATTCAATGCTTCAATGCACTCGTCCAGAAGGACCGGACGATGAGTAAAAACTTTCTCCATAGATCGTTCCTTTAAAACCCCATCTGCCTCATGCAGGCCGCCATGGCGGCGGGGGTGACTTTTTGATTTCGTTCATGCCAGAGATCGGCGGGCCAGATCTCGGCCCGGTTGCTGATACCTGTAATGACCACGTTCTTCTCCAGCCCCGCGTATTCCCGGAGTTCCCTGGAGATCACGATGCGGCCCTGGCTGTCCGGCACGCATTTCATCGCGTAGGCGAACAGCGGTCTCAAACCCTGGGATTCGCTCATGGGCAGGGAGTCGAATTTCTCCCGGAAACGGTCCCAGGTCTCTTTGGGGTAGATGGCCAGGCACTGGTCGATGCCCATGGCCAGGTGGAAGGAATCCCCCAGCTCCTCCCGGAGCTTTGCGGGGATGAACAGACGATTTTTAGAGTCAATGGTATGTTCATATATACCGGTCAGGCCGTCCATGACTCCACCTCGCCCTCCATTTCCGTGGGTTTTGGCTCCATCCTTCCCCACCATGGTTTAAGTATAAAAGCACTTGGTTTAAAAAGCAACCCCTATTTGCCCATAATATACAGAAACTATATACACTTTTCACAACTTTCTCCCGTTTTTCGACATAAAACAAGTGTTCTATTCTATCCCGAAAAGTTGCGCTTTTGTCTATTTTCACAGCTGTGAAGCATTTTTCCCGTCACTTTCTTCGGATGAAGTCCTCTGATTTCAAAATATGGTCTTTCTTGCCGAAAACTATGCGTTTTTTGCCCTGTTTCCTGTCAGTCCCATAAAGGGGTCCGGGGCGGGCCGTTGCGCCCTCTGTGATTTTATGGTAGACTGTCGGAAAAGGTGGTGAGGAGTATGCTGGACTGGAAGGAACTGGAGGAGAGCTGTCTGTCCTGTCAGCGGTGTCCTCTGGCCGACGGGCGTACCAACGTGGTGTTCGGCATGGGGAACCGGAACACGGAGGTCATGTTCATCGGCGAGGGCCCCGGCGAGAATGAGGATCTCCAGGGAAAGCCCTTCGTGGGCCGGGGCGGCAAGCTGCTGGACGACATGCTGGAGCTGATCGACCTGGACCGGGAGAAGGTCTACATTGCAAACATCGTCAAGTGCCGTCCGCCCCACAACCGGGACCCGCTGAACGAGGAGCAGGACGCCTGCATCGGCTATCTGCGCAACCAGGTAGCGCTGATCCGTCCCAAGGTCATCGTCTGTCTGGGCAGGATCGCGGCCACCCGGCTGATCCGGCCCGACTTCAAGATCACCCGGGAGCACGGACAATGGACCGAGAAGGCCGGGGTGCATATGACTGCCCTGTACCATCCGGCGGCCATCCTGCGGGACCCCCGGAAGCGGCCGGAGACCTTCGACGATCTCAAATCTCTGCAAGCAAAAATCAGAGAGGTCTGCACCGGGATCTATTAAAAGGTATCAAAAAAGAGCCGTGAGGAAGTTTCCTCACGGCTCTTTTTATCTGCTCTTCTTACTTGCGGGGCTGGGTGTCGCGCTGGAACTTCTCCAGATAGGCGTTCTGGAGCATCTTCAGATTCTTCTCGTCCTTGAAGCCCACGGGGATGCCGTCGATGGACTCCACCCGCATACACAGGGCGCTGCTGCTGGTGACGATGACCTCGTCGGCGTTCATCAACTCCACCATGGAGAAGGGGCGCTCCTCCACGGGCAGGCCATTCTCCTTGGCCAGGGCCAGCAGGTGCTTCCGGGTGATGCCGGGCAGGATCAGCTCGTCGGTGGGCGCGGTACGCAGCACGCCGTCCTTCAGGATGGAGATGTTGCTGTGGGCGCACTCAGTGACCCGGGTGCCGCGGTGCAGCACGGCCTCGTTGCAGCCCCGCTCGGTGGCCCGCTGGTTGGCGATGACGCTGGGGATCAGGTTCAGAGTCTTGATGTTGCACAGCTTGTAGCGGATATCCTCCATGGAGATCAGCTTGTAGGGCACGTTCAGGTCCTTCATCTTGTAGGGCTTGACGTAGATCATCAGAGTGGGCTCCACCTCAGCGCCGGGGAAGGGATGGTTGCGGGGTGCGATGCCACGGGAGATCTGCCAGTACATGAAGTGCACGGGGGAATCCTCGGCGGCATCAATGACCTTCTGCAGCTCCTGCTTCATCCACTCCCGGTCCTTCTTAAAGGGGATCTCCAGCAGGCGCAGGCTGTTGTACATACGGTCCAGATGGTCGTCCAGGGCAAAGGGCACCCGGTTGGCCACGCAGGTGGCCTCGTAAATACCGTCGCCGAAATAGACGGCGCGGTCGTTCATGGAGACCTTCATGTCCTCCAGAGCGCCCATTTCACCATTGTAATAACCAACATTCTTCCACATTTTAAATCCGCTCCTTCTTTTTCATTCCGTCAGATGATTTTCATTCATGGTTCACATTGGATCAAATCACTTGTTCACTCAGTCGAAATACTGGGGAGAGCGGGTGTTTCTCCGCCAGTGATCCCGCAGCTTCAGGGCCGCCAGGGCACACAGGGTGCCCACCACAGCGCCCGCCAGCACGTCGGTGGGGTAGTGTACGCCCACATAGAGCCGGGACAGGCCCATGAGCACCGCCAGCACCACGGCGGTCACTCTCCCCCACTTCCAGGGGAACAGCTTCAGCCAGACGATGCCCGCGGCAAAGGCGGCGCAGGTGTGGCCCGAGGGGAAGGAATTGGGGTCGGGCTCGTTGACCAGGGCCGTCAGTCCCGCCACATCGATCCAGGGTCTTGTTCTGCCGATCAGGTGCTTGAGCACCATATTGGTGCAGATCATGCCCATGAGCATGGCGATCAGGGACCAGAATCCCGCTTTCCGGGTCTTTTTATTGCACAGCAGCACCAACGACAGCAGGATCCACATCATGCCCGTGTCGCCCAGATGGGTATAAAAGGACACGATGACGTTTAACAATTCGGTCCGCAGGCTCTGAATGGCCAGCAGGATCCCTCCGTCCATCCCCAGGATGGCTTCCAGCATAGGTTCATCTCCTTGTTATCAGCGGGTCTTTTGTCGCGTTCCGATAAAAACCCCTGCACCGGAATTTCGGTCCGGCGTAGTGTACTATATTATAATGCCTGCCGCAAAAAGCCGCAAGTATTTTTCCTGCCTGTTCGGACCTGATTTTATGCTTTTTTACCTCATATTGGGTCATCTGCGTTCCATTTTTTATGGAGACCACAATTTGTTGCGTTTCTGCGCTGTTTTTTTCAACTGGAAAATCTCTCTTCAGCGCCGGACTTTTGGGTTCTCGGCACCTGCACCCAAATTTTTCTTTCTTCACGTTCTGTCCTTGTACAAGCCGACGAAAATGTCAAAAACCCTTGCAAATCCAATCTTTTTTCGATAAAATCATACGTAAGATTTCATAATGCCATACGCTTTTTTATTTTGAGAAGAGGAGGGCCCGCCGTGTACCACATTGATATGAATTTTACTTCCTATCATCTAATTGTGTACCGCCGCGCCCTCATGCCCTACGATAAGAAAGTGAAACATTGACAGGCTATCTGCGCATATGCAGATAGCCTGCCGCTTTTTTGACTGGAAGGAAGTGCTGTTATGAAGAAAGTAGCTGTTATCATGGGCTCCGACTCCGACTGGCCCGTCGTGAAAGCCGCCTGTGCCCAGCTGAAGGAATTCGGCATCCCCTACGAGGCCCACATCCTCAGCGCCCACCGCACCCCCGCCGCCGCCGCAGAGTTCGCC
>SAMEA104404100__coassemble_647_pt1 | contig 36630 bp, 38 predicted proteins | sample SAMEA104404100__metabat2_low_PE_092 | metagenome-assembled genome bin SAMEA104404100 (sample SAMEA104404100) | Balaenoptera acutorostrata | reverse complement strand
ACTCTCGACCTTACGGATGCGAACCGTACGCTCTCCCAGCTGAGCTACGCCCCCATATCTGATTCCATCTCATTATAGCAGATTCCCCGGAATTGTAAAGAGGGTTTTCCCCCTCCTTTTCCCGAAAAAGCGGCAGGGCGGAGCCCGGTCAGGGCTCCGCCCGAAGGTTTTAAAAAATTACAGCCGCTCCATCTCGTCCTGGGTGACGGTCTGGATGCCACGGGCCGCCAGCGCGGCGGCGGCGGTGTCCACGTCCTCCACCCGGAAGATCATGTAGGCGTGCTCGGCGGTGCGGCCGCCCAGGAAGGCGTACATGTACTCCACGTTCACGCCCGCGTTGGTGATGACCTGGAGGACCTTATTCAGTCCACCGGGGGTGTCAGGGATGGCCACACCCAGCACGGGGGTGACGGAGTGGACATAGCCCGCCTCCTTCAGCACGGTGGTGGCCTGATAGAGGTTATCCACAATGATACGGGCGATGCCGAAGTCCTTGGTCTCGGCCAGGGACAGGGCTCTCATATCCACCTGATTCTGGGCCAGCACCCCGGTCATGCCGTAGAGCGCGCCGGGCTTATTCTCCAGAAAAACAGAGATCTGCTTGATACTCATATCCGTTCCTCCTTAAATCTTACGCTTGTCGATGACGCGGACTGCCTTGCCCTCGCTGCGGACAATGGACTTGGGTGCCACCAGAGTGATCTTGGCGGACAGGCCCAGCATGTCCCGCATACCGTCGGCCAGCTCCTTCTGGCGGCGGCTGATCTCGCCCAGATTGTCGGTGAACATCTCGGGGGTCATCTCCACCTGGATATCCAGGGTGTCGGTGTTCTTCACCCGGTCCACCACGATCTGATAGTTGGCGGGGTAGCCGCAGTTCATCAGGACGGTCTCCACCTGAGAGGGGAACACGTTCACGCCCCGGATGATGAGCATATCGTCGGAGCGGCCCATGGGCTTGCACATCTTGATGAAGGTACGGCCGCAGGAGCATTGACAGCGCTTCAGCTGGCAGATATCACGGGTGCGGTACCGGAGGAGAGGGAAGGCCTCCCGGTCCAGCGCGGTGAACACCAGCTCGCCCTTGGCCCCGTCGGGCAGGACCTCGCCGGTCTCGGGGTCGATGATCTCGGCGATGAAGTGGTCCTCGTTGATGTGGAGGCCGGTCTGCTCGGAGCACTCATAGGCCACGCCGGGGCCGCTGAGCTCGGTCAGGCCGTAGATATCATAGGCCTTGATGCCCATGGTCTTCTCGATGTCGCGGCGCATCTCCTCGCTCCAGGCCTCAGCGCCGAAGATGCCGATTTTAAGGGGGATGCTCTCCGGGGTCATGCCCGCCTCCTTCATGCTCTCGCCCAGATAGGCCGCATAGGAGGGGGTGCAGCACAGGATGGTGGAGCCCAGATCCTGAATAAAGGTCAGCTGGCGCTCAGTGTTGCCGGAGGAGATGGGCACCGTCAGACAGCCCACCTTCCGGCTGCCGCCGTCCAGACCCAGACCGCCGGTGAACATGCCGTAGCCGTAGGCCACCTGGCAGATATCCTCGCTGGTGCCGCCTGCGGCGGTGATGGCCCGGGCCACGCAGTCCTCCCACAGGTCCAGGTCGTGCTGGGTGTAGAAGCCCATGACCCGCTTGCCGGTGGTGCCGGAGGTGGCATGGATGCGGACGCAGTCCTTCAGAGGACGGGCGGCCATGCCGTTGGGATAGGTCTCCCGCAGGTCGGCTTTGGTGACGAAGGGCAGCTTATAGAGGTCGTCCACCGACTTGATATCGGCGGGGGTCAGGCCCTTGGCCTCCATTTTCTTCCGATAGTGGGGGACGTTGTCCCATACATTCTGCACCTGACGGACCAGCTTCTCGTCCTGCCAGGCCCGGATCTGCTCCCGGGAAGCGCATTCTACCTCTTGCTGATAATACCGTTCCATAGTTTTCCCTCTCTTCTTAAAAAAGGGCGGCGTCCGGGTATCCCGGGCGCCGCCTCGTTTTCACGCGTTTTTGCCCAGTTCAAAGGCTCGCTGATTGAGTTTTAAGAACTTTTCCGGCACCAGAGCTTTGATGGCGCTCTGCCATGCCTCCTCCGGCAGGTCGAAGTAGTGGGACAGCCGGCCCATGAGGACGATGTTCACCGCCTTGGGGGAGCCGGCCTCCTCGGCCAGGGCCAGACAATCCAGCGCGTCCACCTTGGCTCCGGCGGCGCGCATTTTCTCCACCAGATTTTCGGGGTACTCCGCCGCGCCGATGATGACGGGCATGGGGTCGATCTGCTGGGTGGAGGTGACGATCTGGCCGTCGGGCTTCAGGTAACTCAGCCACCGGGCCGCCTCCAGCAGCTCGAAGGAGACAATGAAGTCGGCCTCGCCCTGGTCGATGACCGGGGAGTTCACCTTGTCGCCGTAGCGGACGTAGGTCACCACGGAGCCGCCCCGCTGGGACATGCCATGGACCTCGGACACCTTCACGTCGTAGCCCTGCTCCATGGCCACGTGGCCCAGCAGCTTACTGGCCAAAAGGGAACCCTGTCCGCCCACGCCTACGATCATAATATTCATGGTCTTCATGACTCAGACCTCCTTTGCGGTGCTCTCGAAGGCACCCACGGGACACAGCTGCTCGCACACGCCGCAGCCCACGCACAGCGTGGAATCCACGTGGGCCTTGCCCTCCTTGATGGAGATGGCGGGACAGCCGATACGCATACAGGATTTACAGCCGATGCACTTGCTTGTGTTGACCTTCAAGGGAGCCTTGTGCTTGACGTATTTCAGCAGGGCGCAGGGGCGGCGGCTGATGATGACGGAGGGCTCCTCCGCCTTCAGCTCCTCCTTCACGGCCCTGTCGGTCTCCTTCAGGTCGTAGGGGTCCACCACTCTCACCCGGCGGAAGCCCATGGCCCGGCACAGGGATTCCAGATCGATCTTGCCCGCCGGGTCGCCCTTGATGTTGTAGCCGGTGGTGGGGTTCTGCTGGTGTCCGGTCATGCCGGTGATGGAGTTGTCCAGAATGATGACGGTGGAATTGGACTGGTTATAAGCGATATTGGCAAGGCCGGTCATGCCGGAGTGCATAAAGGTGGAATCTCCGATGACGGCCACGGTCTTCTTCTCGCTCTCGCCGCCCCGGGCCTTGTTGAAGCCGTGGATGGCGGAGATGGAGGCGCCCATGCACAGGGTCATGTCCATGGCGGACAGCGGGGCCACAGCGCCCAGGGTGTAGCAGCCGATATCGCCCAGCACGGTGCATTTATTCTTGCTCAGGGTGTAGAACAGGCCCCGGTGGGGACAGCCCGCACACATCACAGGGGGTCTGGGAGGGATCCTATCATCCAACGTCCGTCCTTCATGAACGACACCGCCCAGCTTCTGAGCCACCAGGTTCTGAGAGAACTCGCCGATCATGGGGAGCACGTCCTTGCCGGACACCTCCAGCCCCAGACAGCGGCAGTGCTCCTCGATGATGGGGTCCAGCTCCTCCACTACCACCAGCTTCTCCACCTTGGCGGCGAAGTCCCGGATCAGCTGCTCAGGCAGGGGGTTGACCATGCCCAGCTTCAGCACGGAGACGGTATCGCCGAAGACCTCCTTCACGTACTGGTAGGAGGTGGAGGACGTGATGATGCCCAGCTTTGTGCCGCCCAGCTCCACCCGGTTGATGGAGGCGGTCTCGGCCCACTGGGTCAGCTTCCGGGTCCGCTCCTCCACGATGGGGTGGCGGGCCTTGGCGTTGCCGGGCATCATAACGTACTTTGCGATCTTCTTCTCATAGGGGACGATGTCGGGCACCACACGGGGGGAGCACTCCACCAGGGACTGGGAATGGGCGATGCGGGTGCACATTTTCAGTAAAACGGGGGTGTCGAACTGCTCGGACAGGTCATAGGCCAGCTTGGCAAAGGCCAGGGACTCGGCGGAGTCGGAGGGCTCCAGCATTGGGACCTTGGCGGCAATGGCGTGGCGGCGGGAGTCCTGCTCGTTCTGAGAGGAGTGCATCCCCGCATCATCGGCCACGCCGATGACCATTCCGGCGTTGACGCCGGTATAGGACATGGTAAACAACGGATCCGCGGCCACATTCAGGCCCACGTGCTTCATACCGCAGAAGGCGCGCCGTCCGGCCAGACTGGCGCCGAAGGCCACCTCCATGGCCACCTTCTCATTGGGAGCCCACTCGCAGTAGATCTCGTCATACTTGGCGGCCTCCTCGGTGATCTCGGTACTGGGGGTGCCGGGATAGCTGGAGATCACGCAGCATCCGGCCTCATACAGTCCCCGGGCAGCGGCAGCGTTGCCCAGCATCAGTTGTTTCATAGTCCTCCCTACTTTCTCAATAGCTGGGGGTTATGCCTCCTCGTCCTCCTCAGGCTGTTTGTCATAACCCTCGCGGATGATCACCTGCTGCATAATACCGCCTGCGCCGTTGTCCAGCATGGCGCGGCGGACACGGCTGATGGTAGCACTGCTGGCTCCGGTCTTTTCCAGAATGTCCAGATAGACCATGCCCTGCTGCAGGTAGACGGCCACATCAAAGCGCTGCTCCATGGAGCGGAGCTCGGTGGGGGTGCAGAGATCGTCGAAGAACCGACAGCACTCCTCCACGTCCTTCAGCTTCATGATCGTCTCGTACAGCGCCATGCTGCGCTCCTTATTACCGGTGTTACCCATTCATTTGGCTCCTTTCAATGGACGGCGGCTGTTTGTTTCTGTTCCGCCGCTCCTGTCAGACAGGTATCCGCGGCTGTTTGCTCCGCCGCGGCTCATGTCCTAACTATAGCACATTAAAGCGTGAAAAGAAACAGGGAAATTGTTTTTTTCCTCCTTGACAGAGATTGGCAGAAGGAGTATGCTTACTTTAGCACTCTAAACTTTATTGGATTGAAGTATTCAGTCCTCAGAAAGGAACGAGCCATATGCCTATTACCGATTTACTGGAGCGCAACAGCAAGCTGTACGGCGAGGAGATCGCCCTTGTGGAGGTCAATCCCGAGGTGCAGGAGCCTCAGCGGGTGACCTGGAAGGAGTATGAGCTGATCCAGCCCACCTCCTCCGCTCCCTACCGCCGGGAGATCACCTGGTCCGTCTTTGACGAGAAGGCCAACCGGGTGGCCCATATGCTGCTGGGCCGGGGCATCCGCAAGGGCCAGAAGGTGGCTCTGCTGCTGATGAACTGCCTGGAGTGGCTCCCCATCTATTTCGGTATTCTGAAGGCCGGGGCCATCGCGGTGCCTCTGAACTTCCGCTACACCGCAGAGGAGATCGAGTACTGCGTGAAAAAGGCGGACGCAGACGTGCTGTTCTTCGGGCCGGAGTTCATCGGCCGTGTGGAGGACATCGTCCCCACCATCAGTCAGGAGCATCTGCTGTTCTTCGTGGGCGAGGGCTGTCCCTCCTTTGCGGAGGACTACCACCACGCCACCGCCAACTGCTCCAGCATGGCCCCCAAGGTGCTGGTGGATGACGAGGACGAGGCCGCCATCTACTACTCCTCCGGCACCACCGGCTTCCCCAAGGCTATTCTGCTGCGCCACGCCGCCCTGATGCAGTCCGCCCGTATGGAGGCCATCCACCATAAAACCACCCACGAGGACGTGTTCCTCTGCATCCCGCCCCTGTACCACACCGGCGCGAAAATGCACTGGTTCGGCTCCCTGTTCACCGGCAGCAAGGCCGTGCTGCTCAAGGGCAACTCCCCTCAGGCCATTTTCCAGACCGTTTCCCGGGAGAAGTGCTCCATCGTCTGGCTGCTGGTGCCCTGGTGCCAGGATATTCTGGCCGCTCTGGACAGCGGCGGGCTGAAAATCGAGGAATTTACGCTGGCACAGTGGCGGCTCATGCATATCGGCGCTCAGCCCGTGCCGCCCTCCCTCATCAAGCGCTGGCGGAGCTACTTCCCCCACCACTGCTACGACACCAACTACGGTCTGTCCGAGTCCTGCGGCCCCGGCTGTGTCCATCTGGGCATGGAGAACATCGACAAGGTGGGCGCTATCGGCGTCCCCGGCCACGGCTGGGAGACCAAGATCGTGGACGAGAATAACGTCCCCGTGTCCCAGGGCGCGGTGGGTGAGCTGTGCGTGAAGGGCCCCGGCGTCATGGTCTGCTACTACGGCGACCCCAAGGCCACCGCCGAGGTGCTGGAAAACGGCTGGCTCCACACCGGCGACATGGCCCGGCAGGACCCTGCGGGCTTCATCTTCCTGGTGGACCGGAAGAAGGACGTCATCATCTCCGGCGGTGAGAACCTGTACCCCGTCCAGATCGAGGACTTCCTGGCCGCCCACGACAAGATCCACGACGTGGCCGTCATCGGCCTGCCCGACCCCAGACTGGGTGAGATCGCCGCCGCCATCATCCAGCTGAAAGCAAATGTGACCTGTACCGAGGAGGAGATCAACGACTTCTGCGCCGACCTGCCCCGGTATAAGCGGCCCCGGAGGATCATCTTCGCCGACGTGCCCCGGAACCCCACCGGAAAGATCGAAAAGCCCAAGCTGCGGCAGAAATACTGCGGCGTCCGGCTGGTGGAGGCACAGAACCAGGCTTAAACAGAACAAAAAGGAGCGTATCGCTGGGCGATACGCTCCTTTTTTGTTTGGAAAGGAAAACTATGAATCATTGCAAGGGGTATTTCGCTCCTGCGGGAGCGAGTTTCTTTTCCAGCGATGGAAAAGGAACCAAAAGATCGCCGAGGACAACGCCGAAAACACTCCCGTGTTTTCAATGGCGTTTTCCCCGGACCCCTTGTTACGGGGGTTTTCTTCGGCGGTGGGTGGGGTTTTCGATGGGCCGCAAAATTTGCTTCATTAACGGCTACGCACCCACTTTGGCAAAAATCTGTTTTGTTTTACGGGAGTTACATGATCCGCCCGCCGGGTTTATGCAAAGACTATAATCGTTGCGTTTTTCGATGGCTGGCCCGCCGGCACCGCCCGAAAGTACCAGTCGTTCAACGGAGCATTTTTCTCATTGTGAGATATTCGGTGAACGCCGTAGGGCCGCCATATATGGCGGCCGTGATACAGAGGCCAGCTTGGAAAAACAGAGGAGAAACGCCGCTGTCTTTGCCACCTTGGCTCCCGGGCAAGACGGAGAGGTGTCCTCCCGTCCCGCCCCAGCGCAAAGCCTCCCCTGTGTAAGGGGAGGTGCCCGAAGGGCGGAGGGGTTGTCCGTTTCCTGTTTCGTACAATCCCCCAGCCGCAAGCGGCAGCCCCCTTTACACAAGGGGGCCTCAGTGGAACACTGCTTCAGCTCCTAACCCCCGTCCCGCCCGCAGGCGAAATTCAAATGCGCCTTTGGCGCACCACATCTTTTCACTCTTCTCTCTTCACTTTTCTCTCTCACATGTACTCCTCCAGCTCCCGCCACGTCAGGCCATCTCTCTCCAGACTGCCCCAGCTGGGGAACTTCTCCTCCAGCCCCGCCCAGGTCAGATACCAGAAGTTGTAGTTCACCTGCACCTGTGCGGGCAGGATATCCGTCACGAACCGGTTCAGCAGATCGAAGTTCTCCGGGATACCGGGGATACCGGGAAAGGACACCCGGACCACCTCGGGGCCCTGCTCCTCCACCCGGACGGGCAGGCCGCAGCCCCGGATAGCGTCGTTGATAGCCTCCGGTGTGAAGCTGTCCCCACCCATGCGGAGCAGAGCGGCGATGGCCTCGCCCAGGGCCCGGGGTGAACTGGCGGCGGGCCGGGCCGCAAACAGCCCCGCCCACTTCTCCAGCCCCCAGTCCTCCGCCGTCACGGGGAATGCCTCCCGTAAAATCTCGTCCAGCCGATCCTCCACCTGCTCCAGGGCCGCACCCACGGCGGTCAGCTCGGTGCCGTTGTACAGCCCCTCCAGCCGGTACACCCCCAGAGGAGCCAGCAGGTTCTTCATGTCCTCGGTCTGCTTCAATGGGCCACCTCCACCTGTAAGCTGTTCAGCACGGGCAGCTCGTCCCGCTCCAGCTTCACGTCTGCGGAGGGCGTCTGGATGGTGTAGTTCTCCACCCCGTCACAGCTGTAGATCACCGCACCCAGCTGAGCCAGCAGGATGGAACGGCCCAGTCTGGTCCCGTCGAAGAACCTTCTCAGTTCGGCCTCCACCTGTCTGCACACCTGGGTGCTGTTCCAGCCCGCCCGGGGCGTGATGCGGACGGTGAGGGTCACGTTCCGGGCTCTGGGGGCCTTCACCTGTACGTCCACGGCGATCTCCCGTCGGGCCCGGAAGTGGGCGGTCAGCTGCTCCAACAGAGCCTTGGAGGGCATCCCGTCCCAGCCGGAGACCACCACGTCCACGGTACCCACACCACGGGGCCGGGGCAGCACCGCCGCACCCGCCACCTGGTCGAAGGACATGGCCTCCTGCTCGTAGTAGGCGGCGTTGGCTCCGTTGGGCAGGCGGCGGAAGGTGTCCAGCACTCTGGCCCGGAGGCTCTCGTCGTCCTCCTCCTCTGCGCCGCCCGCACAGGGGTTCAGATTGGTACATGCCGCCACCCCGGTGGGTGCCACCGCCATCAGGGCGATGGTGTTTGCGTCCACATTGCCGCTCTGGCCGGGCTCCACCGCCCGCACCGCCGTCTTTACCCGGGTGCTGCCGGGCTCCATACGGCACTCCTGTTCCGTCTCAAAGCGGACCAGCCCCGCCGTCATGCACACCGTCCCCGCCGGAATGGTCAGGGCGGTCCGGGGCGACAGATTGGTGGAGAACTCCACCTCGCCCCCGGCCCGGGCGGCAGATTTCCGCTTCAAGCCCCGCATCTGGGCATGGCGGTCCAGATACTCCCCCTGTGCCGTCTGGGGAAAGCACTGGCGGACCAGCCACTCGGTCTGGTGGTACAGGCTCCACACCTGGGCCGCCATGGTGTACAGCCGCACGGACAGGTCGCTGCCCTGCCGGGGCTCCATGCCGGTGTTCCGGGTGTACAGGTCCAGCATCTCCCCGTAAATACTCTCGATACTCCTCATTTGCTCCCTCCCTTACACATCCACCGTCAGACCCAGGGCCTCGCCCTGCCAGTCCAGATACACGTCCACTAAAATCTTCTCTCCCTCCTGCCGGACCAGCACCTCCCGGACCCGCAGATCGGGCTCCTGCTCCAATGCCTCCGCCACATACTGGGCGGCCAGGGCCGCCCGGGCCGAGGGCTTCTCTCTGCCCAGGGTCCACAGGCGGCTGCCCAGCCGGGGCAGGAGAGGAAATTTTCCTCTCCGGGCGGTGAGGAGAAACAATGCCCGTGCCTGTGCCTCCTGAACGCCGGAGCATGTCTGTAAGCCGCCCATTCCATCAGGGACGTAGTCCCCATCTACCAGTTTCAGCTCCATCTCATCCCTCCGATCCATTCAGTCTCTTGTCCACAATGGACTGCACGTAGTCCTCCAGAGCCACCCCGTTGAGGAATAACCCCTCCTGTCCCAGCCGGAGCGTCACCGTACCGCCGGTGAGCTCCACCTCGCCGGGCTTCAAATCGCCGGGCGGCTGGGCCGCGCCCATGACGCAGGGCTCCTCCCGGTCCTCCCCGGCCTTCAGCACCAGCACCTGCTCCCCCACCCGGGGCCGCCAGTGGTAGCCGCCGGGGGAATACACCGGGAGCAGTCTCCGCTCCCCGCCCAGAGCCACGCCGCAGGGCGCACCGCCCAGCGTGACCCGTCCCACCTCCGCCGCCGCCTCGTCTACAGGGGCGCGGCGGCGCTGTTCCGCTGTCCACATTCTCTCTTCACCTCAATCCTCTTCGCCCAGCACCAGCCGGGTGAGATAACCGCCCTCGTCCAGACTGACCCGGCAGGCCCGCACCCGGTAGGTGCCCTGTTCGCCCCAGCAGTCCAGCTCCACTAAATCCCCGGGGAAGGCACAGAAGGCGCTGTCCTCCCCCGCCAGCTCCACTTCAATGCTCAGCCGCTCCGCTTTGGAGCAGTCCAGCTGGAACTGGCCCGTCCGTCTCATGGTCTGATAGCCCGCCCGGCCCGGCATGGTGACGATGCGGCGGGCCATGCCGCCCTGGTTCCTGAAGGCGGTGTTCTCTACCCGCTGGACCGCGCCGCTGTAGCGGTCCCGGACCAGCACCTGAGACAGCACCCCATACCGCCTGTCCACCCTGCGGATGGCGGTGACGGGGCTCTTCTGATGGATGGAAATTTTCTTTCCGCCCTGCCATCCCGTCAGCACCAGACGGCCCAGCCGGTCGAACCGGGGCTGAACGCCGCCGTGGTACCGGGCGAACTGGTAGAGGACGGCCCACTCGCTGCTCCCCGTTCTGACGGAGAACCAAGGGACGGCGGGGAGCCGTCCGCCGGGTGCCGCCTCGATGCCGTAGGGCCGCACGTGGTCCCGGAGGATGTCCGCCTGAGTGGCGGTGCCGTAGTCCTGCCCCAGGGCCTCGTTGTCCAGCAGGCGGGCCGCCATCCCCCGGCCCGCCACCTCCAATACGCCGCCCTGCCCGTCCAGAGAGCTGCTGCACTCGTCCACCACTCCGGTGAACACCACCTCTCCCCGGTGCTCGGCGGTGAACTTCACCCAGCTTCCGGGCCGGGTGGGGCTCCTGTTGTCCCAGGGACAGCGGAGAATAAAGCTGTCACAGGGCACCCCGTCGCCATAATCCAGCTGCCAGCTGATCAGAGGAGGCAGCTCCCAGCGGTTTCCGCCGCTGTCGGTCACATAGCCTGTCACTTCACTCTCACCGCCTGTCCCACCGACAACCGGTTGGGGTTTTTCAGCTGGGGATTCAATGCCATGATCTGCTCCACCGTGGTGCCGTACTTCCGTGCGATGAGGTACAGCGTCTCGCCCCGCTTGACCCAGTGGTACTTCTTCCCGCCGGGAAGGGGTCTGCTTCCGCCGCCGCTGCCGGGTACGGGCCTGGGTGCGCTGACCTGTCCGCCGTCCTCCCAGAAGGTGAAGGCATACCGCACGTAGTCGGGCCGGGGCTCCTCCATCAGCCGCAGGGAGACGAAGTGGGCCTGGGCCGCCTGCCACAGGGGGTGGATCAGCTGGCCGGGGCCGCTCTGATAGAACACCGCCGCCAGCTTGCCGAACTCCCGGTAGGCCTCCGGGCCCACGAACTCGCCCTCGCCCTCCATGACCCGGTAGGTCCGGCCCAGATCCTCCAGCTGACAGCCGCCGAAGGGCAGCTTGTGGGCGGCCATTTTCCGGCCATAGTCCATGGTGTAGACCCTGGGGTTGTGGGGCCAGGTGTAAGTTTTAAACCGCATGGGAGAAAGCTTCAACGCGGTTCACCTCCTAGTACAAAAAGAATCCGCCGTCATACCGGCGGCTGTCCCGCTGAAAGGCCCGGTCCACCGCCTCCGCATCCAGAGGGGCGCTTCTCTCCTGCACCCGCCTGTCTGCGGAGAAGGGCGCGGGACCCGCCTCCAGAGGCGCACCCTCGAACCGGGGCAGTTCCCTTACCACAGGGCGGTGGAAGCTGTGGAAAACCGGCTTGCGGGCCGAGGCTCCGGGAAGGTCAGCCGGGGTGTTCTCCCCTTTTTTGTCCACCGCCCGGCCCGCCCTTGTGGAAAGCCTCTCCGCCCGTCGGAGCTGTTCCAGCAGGGCCCCGGCCCCGCTGTGTTCCGTCAGATAATCAGTCACCGCTCACCCTCCTCTCCGCTGTTGGAATCTGCTCTCGTCGAAGGAGGCGTTGACGCCCGCCTCCCCACGGACCTGTCCGCAGACGGGACAGCGGTTTTCCTCCCGTTCCCTGCGGCAGGCGGGGCAGAGCCCCTCCAGCTCCTCCTCCCGGTCCAGCAGGGAGTGGACCAGGCACCAGAGGAAATCCCGGTCCTTCATCTCCTTGGCCCGGGCCTCGCTGGGCAGGACGTGGAACTCCCTCAGCACCCGCCAGCGCAGGCGGTCCCCTCCGTCGGCACGGAGTTTTTTTTTACGTTTTCCAGCCCCTCGCTGTCCAGGTCCAGACCGGGGTTCACGGACCTTCGGAACCGATCCCACCGGGCGGACAGAGTTTCGATCTCCTCCGGGGTCAGACCCCCCAGCACCGCCCCGCCGTCGGAAAACATGGGCTGACGGTCCTCTCGCTCCAGGGCCTTGGCCAGCAGACAGGCGTTGTTGCAGAGGGCCCGGTCCCGGAGCCCCATCCGGCGGTCCAGCTCCTCCGCCTCCCGCTGTGCCTCCAGCACCTCAAAGGCGGACAACAGCCGCAGGACCCTGCCGTCGCCCAGTTCTACCCGGTCGGGCCGGGACAAGATATGGTCCATCCTCACACCTCCATCTCGATGCGCTTGGAGGCCACCAGGGTGACCTTCTCCAGCACCATGGTCCCCAGATCGCCGGACTCCTGGATGGTGCTCCAGCGGCAGTCGGCGTAGATGATGCGGCGGTCGGGCTTGCAGATGACCAGGGAGAAGCCGTCCAGCTTGTAGAAGTCCACCCCGTCCCGCACCGCCTCGTCGGTGGCGTAGAGCCGGGTCAGCTCGATGAGGTGCCGGGTCTGGCCGGGGACGGTGGCCACGGGCTCCGCCTCGCCGAAGGCCTCCACGGGGCTGCTGGTCTTGTCGGCACGGGCGGTGTAGCTCTGGACCACCGCCACCCGTTTGCCGTCCACCTCCAGGTAAATGTCGCTGCTGGTGGGGAAACCGGGAATACTCATTGTAATAATCCCTCCTTATAATACAGTTACACCGCAATATGGGCGGTGAGCCAGATCTGATTCAGACCGTGGGCCGCCGTGAAGGAGAAATCCACCAGACAGCGGGTGGGCTCCTCCGGGTCGGCGGTGACGGCCACATTTTCATATCCGGTGATGATCTCCCGCTCCAGCTTGTGCTCCAGCTCCAGCACCACCTGGGCCCGGATGGCCTCCCGGCTCCGGGCGGTGTTCTTGGCCCGGCGGAAGCGGCTGCGCAGGGCGGAGCGCAGGCCGGGGATCACGTCGTCCACGATGCGGATGGTGGTCAGCTCCCGCCAGGTGGGGTCGGGCCGGCCGCCGGAGGTGGTGCGGGTGGTCACGCCCCGGACCACGTCAGCAAAGCCGCCGCCGTTCTCCGCCACCGTCACACCGCCCAAAATCAGCCGGTCCAGCTCCCCGTCCTGATAGCGCCGGGACACGCCGTACATACCCTTCAATTCCGCGCCGCCCAGAGGAACGGCGGGGTCGGGCTCCCCGGCGATGGCGCCCGCCATGGCCGCCGCCAGCAGCAGGCCGGACCGCTCGCTGCCCTGACTGTCCACACAGCCGGGGGCGGCCAGCACCACCCGCTCGTGGTTCAGGCTCTTTGCCCGGGAAATAAATCCCTCCACATCGGTGCGGGCGGGACAGGCCGCCACGGCGATGCGCTCCCGCCGCAGCTGGGAGGCCCGGGCCGCGCTGTCCCGCAGGAGCAGCTGCACGCTCTGGTCGGTGCTGTCGCAGATCATCACCGACACCTCCTCCAGCTGTTCCAGGGCGGCGAAGCCTGCGGCATAGTCCTCCGCCCGCGCCACCGCCACAGCGGCCACGGCGGAGGCCCCGTTGGTCAGAGCCAGCCGGGCCAATTCCGCCATGCTCTCCATGTCCCCGGTGCCGAAGGCGGCCGCCGCCTGCTCATAGCCGGTGAGGATCTGCACCACGCCGGGACTGGCCTTTTTATTGACCCCCACCAGACCCACCACGGCCCCTCTGTCCCGGCCCCGGATCACCGAAACCGCATCGTAGGAGGAGTACACGCCGGGCCGCTGATGTACCGTCACACTCATTTCATTCCACCTCTCAATTCAAAGTCGCTGAAGGTGCCGCCGGGCAGGGCGGTGGCACAGAGGAAGCCGTCGCACACCGCCTGGACGGGCCGTTTCCGCATCCGGGCTCCGGTATCATACACCGTCTCCCCGCAGGAGAACTCTCGGACAGATAAGCCCTCCGGACCGCCCAGAGTCAGGGCGCAGGCCAGCCGGTCGAAGGTCCGCTGTAAGTCGGCTCCGTCGCCCTGCTCCGGGGCGTACAGGTCCAGACCCAGGGTGAGCCGCAGCTTCTTGCCGTACCGCTCCTCCCAGAGGCCCGTGTCCCCGTTGAACCGCTCCCCCAGATAGTCCAGCAGTCCGGCGGACTCCGCCTGACAGCCCCGGAGGGATACCACCGCCACGGGCTCCGCCCCCAGGGGCTCCCGGCTCTCGGGCCAGGCGGTCCGGGCCTTCACGCCCCGGCTGTTGAGGTACTCGGCCATCCGCTCCCGGACCTGAGCCATGCCGCCGCTCAACGGGGTGCCTCCAGAGTGGGACAGAGGACCGCCCACCAGTGGTGGAGCTTATCCGTCAGCACAGGCCGGGCCTGCTCCACCTCAAAGACCTCCCCGGCCCACTCCACCAGGGTGCATCTGGGGGTCAGCCCCACGCCGGAGGGCCCCAGATAGAGCATCCGGTCCCGCCGCTCCAGCCCCAGCTCCGTGGGCAGGCGCTGTTCGCCCTTGCCGGGCGGCATGGGCTGGAGAATGGCCCGAATGGGGACGGTGTTCTCCTGTCCCCGGTTGTACACCAGCACCTGCTGGCCGTAGTGGTTCAAAATGGCCTGCCACTCCCGATCCATCATCCGTTCACCCCTTGAAACGCAAATTTTTTCTCTCTCAGCCAGGGTGCCATGAGCCGCCCGGCCTGCTGGCTCAGGGAGCCGCCGCCTCTGCTCCGGCGGATGGTCACCTCACCGGCGGTGAAGGACTCCACCCCGTCTCCGCCGGTGGCCCCGTTCAGACTGTCCATGGCCAGCATGGCCACCGCCACGGGAAAGGCGGGGCCGCAGTCGGCGGGCTGAACGCCGGGGCGCAGCTCCTCCAGCAAAAGCCGCTGGGCCGCCTGGGTCAGAGGGCGCAGAAGCGCCCTCTGATCCTCCCCGGCCCCCATGGCCCGGCACAGCTCCATGATCGTGTCCGTCATGTCCGCGCCCTCCGGTTTCAGACCTGGAGCAGGCGGCTGGCGTCCTTGAAGATCTTGGCGAAGCCGCCCACGGTGGTGACGGCGGCCCGCTCCAGCTGGCGGTCGATGAGCTTGTCATACTCCACCATCACGTCGGAGCCCTGGACCTGCTCCAGGGCAAAGCGCTTGTCCAGACCGATGGCGGTCTTGGGAGGCAGGACGGAGGTGCGGAGCAGAGTGGCACCCAGAGGGGTGGTCAGCTTGCCGGTGCCCTGGAAGTTCAGACCGGTGAGGGGGTTCTGGAACTCAGGCAGCTTCAGCAGCTTCACCATCACGTCGCCGGACACCAGCAGGGCGTTCATCTCGTAGGGGTCGAACTTGGACCAGAAGTCCACCAGATCGTCGTAGGTCAGCTTGCCGGTGGCGGCCACCTTGTCCACGGGGGCGGCGTTGTTGTTGCCGTCGCCGCTCTTCAGCACCTCCACCGCGTCGGCCAGCTGGGAGCGGGCGATGTGTGCGCCCATCTGGCGCAGAGTGACGGAGAACAGGTCCAGCTTCTGATAGCGGACGGCCTCATAGGAGGCCACCAGCATACGGCCCCGCTTGCGGAGCTTCACCAGATTGCCCTGGACCTTGATGGAGGTGGCGGGGATCTGAGCGCCCTCCTCCACCAGGTGCAGCTCCTTGTCCTCGCCGCCCGCCTCGGCAGTAATGGAGCGGTAGTCCATGCCGTCGAAGCGGGTGGTGGCGGCGGTGATGTGGGGCAGCAGATTGCCCTCCTCCATGCCCTGACGGACGGAGCGGGCGATGTACTCAGGGAACAGGACGGCCGAGTCGGCGGTGCGGAAGAACTTCTCCACCACGTCGCTGCCTGCGCCCTTCACCTTGATGTCGAAGCGCTTCAGCTGGCGCTGGAAGGCGTCCAGGCCCTCCAGACTGGTGCCCTTGTACTGCTCGCTGGGGTCCTGACGCTCCAGCACCTGGGTGAAGCTGCGGCCCGCCTCCTGATACATACCCTTGTCCAACTTCAGATTATCGTAAGAAAAAGCCATATTTCACACGCTCCTTTCCAAATTACAGACAGAGGACGGCGGTGCCGTCGCTCTGGGCGCTGACCACCAGCACGTTCACTCCGGCGGAGGCGGTCTTGACGCCGCCCTTGCCGTTGGCGGCCAGAGTGGCCCAGCCGGGGGTGATGCTGCCGGAGCAGGGCACCTCAATAAAACCCTTCACCTGGACGGCGGCCGCGCCCAGTCTGGGGGTCAGGGCCACGCCGCAGAACTTGTCGTTGTCCAGACAGGGACCCACCTTGCCGTTGGCGGTGAGTTTCACCACCTGACCACCCTTCACCTCACCCTGGGTCATAAAGGTGGCGGTGACTGCGCCGATATCGGCAAAAGAGATCTTGTTCATGTTCATTCCTCCTTGTTTAAATCAGAAACGCACCGTCCCGCTCATTGCGGGCGGGCAGCTTCTCCTCGTAGTCCAGCTGGGGATGGATGGGGTAGCGGGCGGCGGCCCGCTTCTCATAGGACCGCTTCAGGTCCAGCAGCTCCCGGTGTCCGGCCTTCTCCGCCATGGCCTCCAGGGTCTCCCGGCTCAGGTCGGAGCCGGACAGCACCGCCAGACGGACCACCTCCCCCTTCAGCTCCCGCTCCCAGCTGCGGCCCAGAGCGGCCTGCTCCTCCAGTTCCCGCAGCTCCCCGGCACAGCCGGGGTCCCGCTCCGCCAGTTCCTTCAGCGTGGCACATTGGAAGGCACCCTTGACGATCCCGGCGGCGGGCTGGGCAGGGACGGCCACAAAGGAGAACTCATAGGCGTCGGAGGCCACCTCCAGACTGGCGTAGCACAGCTGACCGTCATAGAGCTGACCCTTCCGGTGCTGGCAGGGTTCCTTGTGGAAGTCGCTGCCGCAGATGGAGCAGATGGCCCGCTCCACCGCACAGCCCACGCTGACCTCCTTCTTGATGCCGCCCTCGATCTCGGCGATGAGGCCGGCGTTTTCCTCGGTGCGCACCATGTAGGCACAGCCCTTGAGCCAGCAGTAGCCGTCCCCGGCCTTCGTCAGCTTCTCAGGCTCGCGGACCACCTCCGTCTTGTAGATGCGGGCGGCCTGACCCCGGGCGGACCACTGGTGGTCGAAAATGCCGCTCTTGCCCACAAACAGCCCGGCCAGTTCCTCCAGGGTGGCGGGTGCGAACCGCTCGTGGTCCCGGTCCACCTCGTTGTCGCAGAGGCGGACGGAGAAGGTGTAGACCTCCTCGCCGGTCAGCTCCTTCCGGGACAGACCGTTGATGAGAGATAAGTCCTCCTCCGTCAGGGCGGCGGCAGCGCCGCCCTGGGAGCCCTTCACGATCTTCACTTGATCTCCTCCTTTACTTTCTCAGCCTGGGCCCGGTACAGGGCGGCCCGCCCCTCCTCCACCATGTCCTGGAGGTCGATGTCCTCCCAGTCCACCGTGACCTTGTCGTCATAGCCGTGGAGCCTGAGCCACAGCTCGCACACCCGGTAGAGGGCGGGCTCCACACAGCGGCGGATGGCGGTGATCTCGCTGGTGAGCAGGTCGGCCTGCTGGGCGCTCATGCGCTCGGTGGAGGACCAGCTCAGGCCCAGCATGAAGGGAGGGATGCCGGTGCGGGACACCAGCTGCTCCAAAATCTGCCGGACGGGGACCTGGCTGTCCAGCACCTGGCTGTCCGCACCGATGACCTGGATATCCACGTCACCCACCGCCACAAAGTCCCGGATGACCCCCTCCTTCCCCGCCTGCATGGCGGCGGACCACTCCTCGGCGATCTGGGCGCACCGCTCCTGGGCGAAGGCCTCCTCCCCGGGCTGGGGCTTGCACACCACCGCAAAGCGGAGATTGCCCGCCCGCTCCCAGTTCTGGCCGATGGCCTGATAAATTTTCAGCAGGACCCCGGTGAGGAAGGGCATGGACCGGAGCATGGACACCCCGCAGGGGGAGTCCCCGGTGGGCTGGAAGGGGGTGAACAGCAGCAGGTCCTGCCAGGGCAGCTCCACCATCTCCCCGTCCCTTCGGACGCACAGCTTGAAGTCCATGGGGCTGTCGCCCTCTCTGGCCTCCACCTGAGCGGGGTCGGCACAGAGCAGGGCCGCAATGTCCCTGCCGTCGGGGGTCAGGACGATCTCACCCAGACCTCTGCCGCAGGTAAAGAGGTCGTCCAGATAGCGGTCCAGAAAGGACTCCACGCCCCGCTGGCCCCAGCCCGTGTTGACGGTGTGGAGAAAAGCGTCCATCCCCGCCTGGGCGTTCCTGTCCCAGCATTTCACCACCACGCCGCCGCAGAGCCGGACCAGCTTCCACACGGCGGCGTCCACAATGGGAACGCCCTCCCGGATGGCCCGGTACAGCCGCTCCTCCCCGCCTTTTAAGGGGATGTAGCGGTCCAGCTCCCCGAAGGGGTGGGACTCGCTCCGGCGCACCTGGACCAGAGGGGCTCTGGGCTTCGTTTTTTTCTTACCTTCAAACCATTTCATTCTTTCACCTCTCTTTAGATTCGCCGCTCGACGACTCCTGCCGTTCTGGCTCCCATCCACTCTTTCGCAGCTACTGTTGCGGCGAAGTACCGGATCTCGTCCATGGCGTGGTCGTTTCTCCCCACCCGACCATGTCGGGCGGGGACCCCGGATTTGATTTACCTCGGTCGGAGTGAATCCGACCTTCGGAAAATTCTCGCCGCACGCGGCTTCGAATTTACGGTGCTTATCGCGCCGCCCCATCTTTGATGGGGCCCCAAAGAAAACGACCACGCCGGAACGGCGAATCAAATTCGCCGTTCCACCACGCCCGCCGTCCTCGCTCCCATCCACTCTTTCGCAGCTACTGTTGCGGCGAAGTACCGGATCTCGTCCATGGCGTGGTCGTTTCTCCCCACCCGACCATGTCGGGCGGGGACCCCGGATTTGATTTACCTCGGTCGGAGTGAATCCGACCTTCGGAAAATTCTCGCCGCACGCGGCTTCGAATTTACGGTGCTTATCGCGCCGCCCCATCTTTGATGGGGCCCCAAAGAAAACGACCACGCCGGAACGGCGAATCAAATTCGCCGTTCCACCACGCCCGCCGTCCTCGCTCCCATCCACTCTTTCGCAGCTACTGTTGCGGCGAAGTACCGGATCTCGTCCATGGCGTGGTCGTTTTCTTTCCGCACCTTGTCCTGACCGTCGCTGTGGTCCTCCCAGCGGTAGAGGGAGAACTCCCGGATGGCGTCCTCACAGCCCTCACAGATGACGATTCTCCGGCTTTTCAACAGCCGTGCCGTGAGCCGGATGCCGGACAGAACCTGGTTGTCGGCCCGCCGCACGGGCCAGCCCCGCTGGCGGAGGGTCTCGCAGAAGCTGGCGGCGGAGGGGTCCACGATGACCGCCCGGACGGGTCGGTCTCCCACCAGACGCTCCAGGGCGTCGGCGTACTCCTCGTCGGTCTTCTGTCTGCGGCGGGCCCGGGCGTCGTAGTAAAACTCCTTCACCCGGTACCAGATGCCCTTCTGCCGACCCCACAGCCCCATGGAGGTGGGGTTCAGAGTGCCGTAGTCACAGGACACGTACCAGGCCTCCATCTTCCCCTCGGGCACGGGCCGGACATAGCTCTCGTCGAAGAAGTCGTAGACCCGGCCCTCGGCAGCCACCCACTCCCCCAGCACGAACCGGCGGTAGAAGGCGCCCTCGAACATGGTGCGGTAGCGGTCCAGCACCTCGGCGGACAGGCCGGGGTTGTCGGTCATGGCGAAGGGGATGCGGAGGGCCTTCTTCTCCTCGGCCCGCAGGATCCACTCCCGGTAGAACCAGTGGGCCGGGGATTCGGGGTTGCAGGAAAACCACAGCCTGCTCCCGGTGACGGAACAGCGGGCGGCGGTCTGCTCCACGAAGGACTGGGGCATCAGCGCCACCTCGTCCAGCAGGGCCCCGGCCAGGGTGATGCCCTGGATGAGGGCCGCGGCGCTCTCGTCCTTGCCGCCGAAGAGGTAGAAGCTGTTCCGCTTGCCGCCCAGCCGCACCGCCAGCACGTTTTTGGAGACCTTGTCCTCGCACTGAAAGCCCATGTCCCGAAGGATGGGGAGCAGCTCGGTGAGCATGTTCCGCCGCACGGACTGGATGGTCTTGCCGCAGAGGGCGAAGTTCCGCTCCTGGAAGGAGCACATGGCCCAGCAGAAGAAGGACAGCCCGGTGCATAAGGTCTTGCCGGAGCGGACGGCTCCGTCGCAGATGATGGCCTGCTTCTCCCGGTCCGGGGAGCCGGGCCGCCACCAGGTCAGCACCCTTCTCTGCTTGGGAGAGAAGTTCATGGCCCTCAACCGCTCTCCTCCTCCATGGCGGCCAGGAAGCGGTCCACCTGCTCCTCGCCGCTGTGGTCGGCGGCGTCCAGCAGACGCTCCAGCAGGCGGCCCCGGTCGGCGAACTTCACCTCGATGACCCCGTTGGAGCCCCGTTTGAACTCAGAGACCGCGTCCAGATTCAGCTTGCCCAGGGCGCCCCACTGCTCCTCGGGGTAGCAGGCCAGCCGGACGGCGTCGCCCGCTCCGGCGTTGGCCAGCTTCCACATGCGCCGTAAAATTTCCTCCCTTCCGGGGAGTTTTGCTTTGCTCAATTCCAATCACTCTCCTCATATGGGGCGGGCAGAGGGAAAAAGTTGTACGTTTTAGTGCAAATAAGAAAAAAATAATTTTTTATTTTTTATTTTCCGGCCTTCGACGGGTATTTCGGCCCATTCAAGGTATGGTGGTGGTGCAAAATTTACCGCTCCGCCCGCGCATAGAAAAATCGCCGCCGTCCCAAGCTAGGGACAACGACGATTCGGGAGGGAACGAAAGAATGCGACGAATTTTGACCGCTCTGCTGGGGGCGGCGCTCCTGCTGGCCGGTATCCCGGCCGCGGCGGCGGAGGAGGCGGGGCCGGAGCTGTCCTGTCCCTCCTCCATTCTGGTGGAGAAGACCACCGGGGAGGTTTTGTTTGAGGAAAATTCCCGTCAGCGGCTGGAGCCCGCCAGCGTGACCAAGATCATGACGCTGCTGCTGGTGCTGGACGCGGTGGACCGGGGCGAGGTGCGTATGGAGGACAGGGTGACCGTCTCCGCACAGGCGGCGGGGATGGGCGGCTCCCAGGTCTATCTGAAGGAGGGGGAACAGCTCTCTCTGTCGGAGATGGTGAAGTGCGTCACGGTGGTTTCGGCCAACGACTGCGCGGTGGCGCTGGCGGAGCATCTGGCGGGGAGCGAGGCCGCCTTCGTCACCCGGATGAACGAGCGGGCGGCGGAGCTGGGCATGGAGGACACCTCCTTTCAGAACTGCACCGGCCTGCCCGCCGGAGGCCACGTGACCAGCGCACGGGACATCGCGCTGATGGCGAGAGAACTCATCGGCTGTCACCCGGTGATCCGGGAGTACAGCACCATCTGGATGGACTCCATCCGGGACGGAGAATTCGGCCTGACCAACACCAACCGGCTCATCCGGTTCTACCCCGGGGCCACGGGGTTAAAGACCGGCTCCACCGCCAACGCCAAATACTGCATGGCGGCCACCGCCGAGCGGGAGGGCATGGAGCTCATCGCCGTGGTCCTCCGCTCTCCCACCACGGCCCAGCGGTTCGAGGATGCAAGGAAGCTTCTGGACTACGGCTTTTCCAATTATTCCCTGGAAAAAATCCAGCCGGAGGACCCCCTCCCGCCGATCCCTGTCCACCTGGGAGAGACAGCCCAGGTCCAGCCCGTCCCGGCCCGGGCAGGCAGTATTCTGGTCCGCCGGGAGGAGAAAAATGCACTCACCTGCCGGACGGTGCTGCCGGAGTCTGTGGAGGCTCCCGTGCAGGCCGGGGACCCGGTGGGAGAATTACAATTTTTTATAAATGACCAGCTGCGGCAGACCATCCCGCTGGAAGCCGGAGAGACTGTGGAGCGCTTAAATTCGGGGGATCTGTTTTTCAGGATGCTTCATCGGCTTTTCATGACAGATTGAGAGATTTTTTATCAAAATCGGAATCTTTTTCTCTCCGGGCCGGGGATATTGCCCCCGGTCCGGCCTCTCTGTTTTTCATCAAAATATATAAACAAATTTTATTGGCTGTTCAGATTTACTATACTTTCATTGGAATGTACTTGACGCACCTAAAAGCCCGTTGTATACTTTATATAAATACCTATGACCAACTTTTACACGGCATTAGCACTTTTTTACGATATGAACCACAAGAACTCTGGTTGAGGTGACTAATATGTCCAATTATCTTGAAAAGCTTTCCCCTACCGATCTTTATTACGAAATGGAAGCCTTCTCTGAAGGACGCTCCACCCATGCGTGGCGCTGCTTCGGCTCCCATCCCGCCAAGGACCAGGACGGTACAGAGGGTTATCTGTTTCGTGTCTGGGCACCCAATGCACCCCGCATCGCACTGATCGGCGACTTCAACGGCTGGAACCTGGACACCACTCCCATGACTCGTCAGGAGGGTGGTATCTGGGAGGTATTCGTTCCCGGCGTGAAGCGCTACGACGCCTACCAGTATGCTATTTTCGACGCCGAGGGCGGCTATGTGGGCAAGGCAGATCCCTATGCCTTCCACGCCGCCACCCGTCCCAATGTCTCCTCCAAGGTGTACGACCTGGACGAGGACAATTACCAGTGGGGCGACCGTGACTGGATGGATTACCGCTCCAAAAATGCGCCCTACCGCCGTCCCATGAATATCTACGAGTGCCACCTGGGTTCCTGGCGGCGCACCGGCGACGGCGAATTTCTGAGCTATCGTGATACAGCCGGTTATCTGGTCCCCTACCTGAAGGAGATGGGCTACACCCACGTGGAGCTGCTGCCTGTCACCGAGCATCCTCTGGACGCCTCCTGGGGCTATCAGTGCACCGGCTATTTTGCCGCCACCAGCCGCTTCGGCGTGCCGGAGGATCTGAAGTATCTGATCGACCAGCTGCACCAGGCGGGCATCGGCGTCATTATGGACTGGGTCCCCGCCCACTTCCCTCGTGACTCCTTCGGCCTTTATAACTTCGACGGCACCCCTACTTATGAGTACGCCGACCCCCGGAAGGGCGAGCACGCCGACTGGGGCACCAACGTCTTTGACCTGGGCCGCAGCGAGGTCCGCTCCTTCCTGTTCTCCTCCGCCATGTTCTGGCTGGAGGAGTACCACATGGACGGTCTGCGGGTAGATGCAGTCTCCTCCATGCTGTATCTGGACTACGGCCGTCAGGACGGCGAGTGGATGCCCAACGTGAACGGCGGCCACGAGAACCTGGAGGCCATCGACTTCTTCCAGAAGCTGAACACCGCCATTTTCGGCGCACACCCCGACGTGCTGATGGTGGCCGAGGAGTCCACCGCATGGCCCAAGGTCACCCACCCCGTGGACGACGGCGGTCTGGGCTTCAACTACAAGTGGAACATGGGCTGGATGAACGACATCTGCCACTACATCAAGCTGGACCCCTACTTCCGCCAGTTCAACCACCGCGACATCACCTTCTCTCTGATGTACGCCTTCTCCGAAAACTACATCCTGCCTCTGTCCCACGACGAGGTAGTCCATATGAAGGGCTCCTTCTTCGGAAAGATGCCCGGCGACGACCCCGAGAAGTTCGCGGGCGTCCGTGCGTTCTACGCCTACATGATGGCCCACCCCGGCAAGAAGCTGACCTTCATGGGCACCGAGCTGGGCCAGTGGAACGAGTGGCACTTCGAGTACTCTCTGGACTGGCACCTGCTCCAGTACGAGCCCCACCGCCAGGTCCATGACTACTTCAAGGCCATGAACACCTTCTACCTCCAGCAGCCCGCTCTGTGGGAGCAGGACGACTCCTGGCAGGGCTTCCAGTGGCTGTGCGCCGACGACAACCAGGCCAACACCGTGGCCTTCCTGCGTTGGGACCGGGCCGGCAAGCCTCTGATCGTGGTGGCCAACTTCTCCCCCACTCACCGGGACGGCTACCGTGTGGGCGCTCCCTTCGGCGGCACCTGGTCCTGCGTGTTCAACACCGACGCTGCCGAGTTCGGCGGTGAGGGCTACGGCGATACCAAGCCCATCAAGACCGAGAAGATCTCCTGCCATGACCAGGCCCAGTCTCTGGTCATCGACCTGCCTCCCATGTCCGTGGTCATGTACCGCTGCACCCGGAAGAACCCCGTCCGCAAGCCCAAGGCGGAGGGCGAGGCCGAGAAGAAGGCGCCCGCAAAGCCCCGGAAGAAGGCAGCTCCCAAGAAGGCCGCTTCCAAGAAAACCGAGCCCGCCGAGTCTGAGCTCCATGTCGCCCTGGTGAAGAAGGGCGAGACCTCCCTGGTCAAGAAGGAGAAGGCCGCCGTCCCCGCCAAGAAGGCGAAGGCAGGCCCCCTGGCCAAGAAGGAAAAGGCCGGCGCTCTGGTGAAGCAGTCCGAGAAGAAGGACTGATCCCCTTCCTTTTGTGAAATTACCGGTTTTACCGGATTTGATTTCTAGCAAATTCCATTCCCCGCATTGAATAGACGAGAGGTGAAACAGCATGAAAAAAGAAGTTGTCGCCATGTTGCTGGCCGGCGGCCAGGGTAGCCGCCTCTACGCCCTGACCAGCCACGTGGCCAAACCCGCCGTACCCTTCGGCGGTAAGTACCGCATCATTGATTTTCCCCTGTCCAACTGTGTAAACTCCGGTATCGACACAGTCGGTGTGCTGACTCAGTACCGTCCCCTGGAACTGAACGGTTACATCGGCAATGGTCAGCCCTGGGATCTGGACCGCTCTGACGGCGGTGTCCACATCCTGCCTCCCTACATGAGAGAGGGCGACCAGGGTACCTGGTACAAGGGAACCGCAAACGCCATCTATCAGAACATTGGTTTCCTGGATATGTATGATCCCGAGTACGTGGTCATCCTGTCCGGCGACCATATCTACAAGATGGATTACTCCGAGATGGTCGAGTTCCACAAGAAGAACGGTGCCGCCTGCACCATCTCCGTTCTGGAAGTCACCATGGAGGAGGCCACCCGTTTCGGTATCATGAACGTGGACGGAAACGATCAGGTGTATGAGTTTGAGGAGAAGCCCGCCCACCCCAAGAGCAATCTGGCCTCCATGGGTATTTACGTCTTTACCTGGTCCAAGCTCCGCCAGTATCTGATCGACGACGAGGCCAACCCCGATTCCTCCAATGACTTCGGCAAGAACATCATCCCCAATATGCTGAACGCAGGCGAGAAGCTGATGGCCTATCGGTTCCGTGGTTACTGGAAGGACGTCGGTACCATCGACTCCCTGTGGGATGCCAACATGGATATGCTGGCCCCCAACAGCGGCATCAGCCTGTACGACTCCGCATGGCCCATTTACGCCCGCACTCCCATCCAGCCTCCCCACATCACCGGCCCCAACGCTCAGGTGAGCCACTCCCTGATGACCGGCGGCTGCCAGGTGGACGGCAAGGTGGAGAACTCCGTCCTCTTCCACTCTGTCACCGTGGAGGAGGGTGCTGATGTTCAGTACTCCATCCTGATGCCCGGTACCGTGGTCAAGGCCGGTGCCAAGGTGTACTACTCCATTATTGCCGAGAACGCCGTCATCGAATCCGGCGCTCAGGTGGGCACCGAGCCCATCCCCGATGACCCCGACTGGGGCGTGGCCGTTGTGGCCAGCGGCGTGACTGTCGGCGAAAACGCCGTTGTCCCCAATCACGCCATGATTCGCGAAGATGTAAAGGGAGGTGAGCAGGCATGAAAGACCTTCACGGAATCCTCTTTGCCTACCACTCTGACACGAATTTAGGCGATCTGACCCGTTCCCGCAATACCTGCTCTCTGCCCTTCGGCGGCCGGTATCGTCTGATCGACTTTATGCTGTCCAACTACGTCAACGCCGGTATCACCGACGTGGGCGTCATCGTGCACGAGACCTATCAGTCCCTGCTGGACCACCTGGGCTCCGGTAAGGACTGGGATTTGAGCCGCAAGCACGGCGGTCTGCGCATCCTGCCTCCCTTCAGCTATGCTGAGCAGAGCCACGGCGCTTACCGCGGCAACATGGATGCTCTGGCCGGTGTCACCGGTTATCTGAAGAACATCCGTCAGAACTATGTTGTCATGGGCTGGGGCGACGTGGCAGTGAACCTGCCCATCGACGCCGCCTTCGAGCAGCATCTGGCCTCCGGCGCAGACGTCACCGTGGTCTGCACCCCCAACCAGAAGGGCACTCCCAATTTCTCCAACTACGTGGAGGTGGACAGCGAGGGCCGCATCTCCGACCTGTCCGTCCATCCCTCCAACGCCGGTGACTCTCTGGAGTCCCTGGAGGTCTACATCCTGTCCAAGGACCTGCTGCTGAACCTGGTGGACTCCTGCGCCTCCCACGACGTGTACAGCTTCAGCCGCGGCGTGCTCCAGGCCCGCATGAAGGACCTGAAGATCATGCCCTACGTCCACAACGGCTATGTGGCCCGCTTCCAGTCCGTGAAGGACTACTTCAGCGGCTCCATGGAGCTGCTGGACGCCGACGTCCGCAAGGATCTGTTCTGCGCGGAGCGTCCCATCCGCACCAAGGATCAGTCCAACCCCTCCACCTACTACGGCTCCGACGTGGTCACCAAGAACGCTCTGGTGGCTGACGGCTGCTACATCGAGGGCGAGGTGGAGAACTCCATCCTCAGCCGCGGCGTCATCGTGGAGAAGGGCGCAAAGGTCTCCAACTGCGTCCTGATGCAGGGTACTGTGGTCAAGGCAGGTGCAAACCTGTCCTGTGTCATCACCGACAAGAACGTCCAGATCTGCGAGAACCGCACTCTGACCGGTCACGCCACCTACCCCCTGACCATCTCCAAAAACTCCATCGTCTGATCGATCACGGCAAACGCCTTCCCGCAAGGGGAGGCGTTTGCCCTACCCACTATATAAAGGAGTATCTACATGAAAATTCTGTTTGCCGCCTCTGAGGTCGCTCCCTTCATCAAGACCGGCGGTCTGGCCGACGTGGCCGGCTCCCTGCCCCAGGCACTTGCCAAGGAGGGCAACGACGTCAAGGTGATCCTGCCTCTGTACGAGGGCATCGGCGAGGACTGGCGCAGCCAGATGACCTTTAAGATGTACTTCAACGTGACTCTGTCCTGGAGACAGGTCTACTGCGGTATCTTCGAGCTGGAGCGCGAGGGCGTGACCTACTGGTTCGTGGATAACGAGTACTACTTCAAGCGCTGGCAGCTGTACGGTCACTTCGATGACTGTGAGCGCTTCGCCTTCTTCTCCCGCGCCATTATCGAGACCCCCGGCCATCTGGACTGGGCTCCCGACGTCATCCACTGCAACGACTGGCAGACCGCTCTGGTCCCCGTCTATCTGCTGGAGGACAAGTACCGCATCCCTCAGCTGGCCAACGCCAAGAGCGTCTTTACCATCCACAACATCGAGTACCAGGGCCGCTACGGCGATCAGGTGCTCCAGGATGTTATCGGCCTGGATAAGAGCTACTTCAACGAGGGTATGCTGGCCTATTTCAGCGACGTGAACCTGATGAAGGGCGCCATCATGGCCTCCAACTTCGTCACCACCGTCTCCCCCACCTACGCTCAGGAGCTGCGCACGCCCTTCTATGCTCACGGCCTGGACGGCGTCATCAACATGCAGTCCGGCAAGCTGGAGGGTATCATCAACGGCATCGACACCGAGCTCTATAACCCCGAGAAGAACCCCGGTCTGGCTCAGAACTTCACCGCCAAGAAGCCCGCCAAGGGCAAGGCCGCCTGCAAGCTGGCCCTGCAGCAGGCTGTGGGCCTGCAGGAGAACCCCGATGTGCCCATCATCGCCTGTGTCTCCCGTCTGGTGGGCCACAAGGGCTTCTCTCTGGTGGCAGATGCGCTCAACGACATCATGGGCCAGGACGTCCAGATGATCGTGCTGGGAACCGGCGACTGGCAGTATGAGGAGACCTTCCGTCACGCTCAGAGCCAGTACCCCGGCCGCTTTGCCGCCCAGCTGACCTACTCTGCCCCCCTGTCCAACATGATCTACGCAGGCGCAGACATGTTCCTGATGCCCTCCATCAGCGAGCCCTGCGGCCTGAGCCAGATCATCGCCATGCGCTTCGGCACCGTGCCCATCGTCCGCGAGACCGGCGGTCTGAAGGACACCGTCACCCCCTACAACAAGTACGAGGGCACCGGCCGCGGCTTCACCTTCCAGAACATCAACGCCGGTGATATGGTCTGGGTCATCCGCGAGGCCGTGGAGCTGTACCACAACAACAAGGAGGCCTGGTCCGGTCTGATGAAGGAAGGCATGACTGCCGACTTCTCCTGGAGCAGCTCCGCCAAGAAGTATCTGGATATCTACCAGCGTATCCAGGGCTGATTTTATACATTTTCCGACCCTCCGCCGTGTCCGCACACGGTGGAGGGTCATTTTTAGTTCATCCGCTTTCTGTCCCTTTTATATTTATACTTGTCATTTCTATAACTAATTCGGACTTTTGTAAACCTGATTACGTTTTTCTGTCCATTGACGGTACTACTAAAATCTGCTAAAATGTTATTTTGTGGAACAGAAATCGTTTCCAGAAGTTCTATACAATATTATGCAAACGGGAGGTATTTCCATGGTTGAATATACCAAAGCACAGCTTACTGATATGATCATCGAGAAGCTCCAGCGTAATTTTGGCCGCACGGTTGAGAATGCATCCACCAACTATATGTTCAAGGCCTGCGCCCTGGTGCTGCGCGATATCATGTCCCGCCGTCAGATGGAGACCAGCAACCAGGTGTGGGAGGGCCAGAAGCGCCAGGTCCACTACCTGTCCCTGGAGTTCCTGATGGGCCGTTCTCTGGAGAAGAACGCCTACAATCTGGGCCTGCTGGACACCCTGAGCGAGGCTCTGGAGGGTCTGGGCTTCTCCGCCGGTGACCTGTTCGAGGCCGAGCCCGACGCCGGTCTGGGCAACGGCGGTCTGGGCCGTCTGGCTGCCTGCTATCTGGACGCTATGACCACCCAGGAGATCCCCGCCACCGGCTACTCCATCTGCTACGAGCTGGGTATCTTCAAGCAGAAGATCATCGACGGCAAGCAGGTCGAGCTGGCTGATAACTGGCTGGGTCTGGGCGACGCCTGGCTGATCCCCAAGCTGGACGAGACCGAGCAGGTCCGGTTCGGCGGTAAGGTCACCTACACCTGGGACGAGAACGGCAACGCTCACCCCAACTACTCCGACTACACCACCGTTCTGGCCATTCCCCGGGATATGGAGATCGCCGGCTACAAGACCCGCCACACCAACACTCTGCGTCTGTGGGACGCCAAGAGCCCTGTCCCCGCTGATATGACTCTGTACAGCCGCGGCGAGTATCTGAAGGCCATCGAGCAGCAGGCCATGGCCGAGGTCATCGCCAAGGTCCTGTACCCCGACGACAACCACTACGAGGGCAAGTCTCTGCGTCTGAAGCAGCAGTACTTCTTCGTCTCCGCCACCATCCAGTCCATCGTCCGTCATCACCGCGCTCAGTACGGCACTCTGCGCAACTTCCACGAGAAGCACGTGATCCAGATCAACGATACCCACCCCACTCTGGTCATCCCCGAGCTGATGCGTATCCTGCTGGACGAGGAGGGCTACAACTGGGACGACGCCTGGAACATTGTCACCCACTCCGTCTGCTACACCAACCATACCATCCTGGCCGAGGCCCTGGAGCGCTGGCCCCAGGAGCTGGTCAAGACCCTGCTGCCCCGTATCTGGGATATCCTGAAGGAGATCTCCGGCCGCTACGAGGGCGAGCTGCGCCGCCGCTACGGCAGCGACATGGGCAAGATCGGCCACATGGCCATCATCTGGGACAACGAGGTCCGCATGGCCAACCTGTGCATCTGCGCCTGCCAGGCCATCAACGGCGTGTCCGCCCTGCACTCTGAGATCCTGAAGAACGACGTGTTCCACGACGCCTACGTGGCCGAGCCTCACAAGTTCTTCAACGTCACCAACGGCGTGGATCACCGCCGCTGGCTGGCTCAGGTCAACCCCGAGCTGGACAAGCTGATCCAGGAGTGCACCGGCAGCGACCGCTACCTGCTGCACCCCGAGGCCATCTCCGGCCTGGAGAAGTTCGCCCACAACGCCGCTGTGCTGAAGCGTCTGGACGAGATCAAGATGGGCAACAAGAAGCGCTTCGCCGCCTATATCGCCCGTGAGACCGGCGTTCAGCTGAACACCGACGCCATCTTCGACGTCCAGGTCAAGCGTCTGCACGAGTACAAGCGTCAGCTGCTGAACGTGCTGCACATCGTGTACCTGTACAACCAGCTGCGGGACAACCCCAACATGGAGTTCACTCCCCAGACCTTCCTGTTCGGCGCCAAGGCCGCGCCCGGCTACTATGTGGCCAAGCGCATCATCCAGCTGATCAACTCCCTGGCCAACCAGATCAACAACGATCCCATCTGCAAGGGCAAGCTGCAGGTGGTGTTCCTGGAGAACTACCGCGTCTCCCTGGCCGAGAAGCTGATGCCCGCCAGCGAGATCTCCGAGCAGATCTCCACCGCCGGCAAGGAGGCCTCCGGTACCGGCAACATGAAGTTCATGATGAACGGCGCTCTGACCATCGGCACTCTGGACGGCGCTAATGTCGAGATGCACGAGAAGCTGGGCGACGAGAACATCTTCCTCTTCGGTCTGACCACCCCCGAGGTCAAGCAGACCAAGGCCTACGGCTACCGTCCTCTGGATATCTACAACCGCAACCCCCAGCTGAAGCGTGTCATCGACCAGATCACCAACGGCTTCAGCGACGGCATGGGTTACAAGGATATCACCGACCTGCTGCTGTTTGGCGGCAATGGCTCTCCCGCCGATAACTACCTGCTGCTGGCCGACTTCGAAAGCTACTGCAACGCCCACCGCCGCACTCTGGAGGTCTACTCCAACCGCGAGCAGTGGAACCAGATGTCTCTGATCAACATCGCCCGTTCCGGTATCTTCGCCGCCGACCGCTCCATCGCCGACTACGCCAACAACATTTGGCACGTCCCCACCCGCAGCAAGTAAGTTCTGCACCTTTTCCCCCGGAACTGTGGAAAACCTCCACGGTTCCGGGGTTTTTTTCTGCCCGAAAATTTTTATTTCCCCTTATTTGCATCAAAACGTACAACTTTTTCCCGCTCCCGCCCCTCTATAGGGGGATCACTCCCCCGGAAGGAGGAATTTTTTTATGGCAGCCAACCAAACCCCTGTGTTCCGATTGAATCAGTGGATCTCTGAGGACCCCGTCCTCCGGGAGGACTTCAACGCCGACAATCGGAAGCTGGAAAATGCTCTGAACAGCCTGACCAACAACCTGAAATTCGCGGGCAACGCCTATCTGGAGACGGGCTCCTACGTGGGAAACGGCGGCGGCAAGGTGTCGCTGACCCTCTCCGCCCGGCCTCTGGCGGTGATGGTGCTGGGCTATGAGTCTCTCATCATCCCCGGCCAGCCCGGCAGCGGCAGCATCTTCCACACCGCCAACACCACCCCCGTGTCCTTCTCCTGGTCCGGCAACACCGTCACCTGGAACACCCCCAACGGGGAGGCCTGGTGCAACGGAAAGGGCCGCACCTACCAGTATTTCGCCCTGCGTCAGGCCACGGCGTAAGGGGTGGAAAAGCGCCTCTGTACTGTCGTACAGAGGCGCTTTTTGCTTTTCCCCAGCCTTTCCACGGCTTTATCCACTTATCCACTTTCTTTTCCACACCCCCTCTCTTCCTTATAGATAGGTATCTCCCCAATGTTCCTAAAAAGGCTGATTTTTCTTGTCCCGGCCCCTTGACAACAGCCCCGGCCCGTCGTAATATAATCATAAACATATAAACCTAGTATGTTAATATGGATTACAGAGTCCGGCCGGGTTTCCTGCCGCCGGCCGAGATGGAGGAATATAGTATGGGGAACGAACTGTTGCACGTCGATCACGTGTCCGTCGATATTGAAGAGAAGCATATTCTGAAGCAGATCAGTCTGGACGTGGGCAAGGGCGAGACCCACGTCATCATGGGTCCCAACGGCGCGGGCAAGTCCACTCTGGGCTACGCCCTCATGGGCAACCCCCGCTACCACATCAGCGGCGGCCGGATCCTGTTCAACGGTCAGGACATCACCGAGGAGCCCGTGGACCAGCGGGCCAAAGCCGGTCTGTTCCTGTCCTTCCAGGAGCCTCTGGAGGTCCCCGGTCTGACCCTGGAGAGTTTTATTCGCTCCGCTCTGGAGCAGCGCACCGGCAAGAAGATGCGCTTCTTCGAGTTCCGCCGCAAGCTGGAGGCCGCCATGGATATCCTCCAGATGGACCACTCCTACGCCCAGCGCAGTCTGAACGTGGGCTTCTCCGGCGGTGAGAAGAAGAAGGCCGAGATCCTTCAGATGATGATGTTCCGCCCCGACCTGGCCATCCTGGACGAGACCGACTCCGGTCTGGACGTGGACGCCGTCCGTCTGGTGTCCGAGGGTGTCCGCACCTATCAGCAGGAGCAGAACGGCTCCCTGCTCATCATCACCCACAGCACCCGCATTCTGGAGTCCCTGCACATTGATTATACCCACGTTCTGGTGGATGGCCGCATCGTCACCACCGGCGACGGCTCTCTGGTGGATCAGATCAACCGCGAGGGCTACGAGTCCTTTCTCCATTGATGAGGTGAACCGCTATGAAGGAAAAAAGTCACGTTGAAGATATCCAGCGGAGCATCTACGACTTCCACTACGAGAACCCCGATGCCTACAAGCTCCACGCCGGACTGACCCCCCAGCTGGTGGCCCAGCTGTCCCACGAGAAGAACGACCCCGAGTGGATGGAGCAATTCCGGCTCCATGCGCTTGATATTTATGACCGCATCAACATGCCCGACTGGGGCCCCTCCATCGAGGGTCTGGACATGGACAACATCGTCACCTATGTCCGCCCCAACACCAAGATGAGCGCCAAGTGGGAGGAAGTCCCCGAGGACATCAAGGACACCTTCGAGCGGCTGGGCATCCCCCAGGCCGAGCGGAAGTCTCTGGCCGGTGTGGGCGCACAGTACGACTCCGAGCTGGTTTACCATAACCTGCGCGAGGAGGTGGCCGCTCAGGGCGTCATCTACTCCGACCTGGAGAGTGCCATGCACGGCCCCTATGCCGAGATGATCCGGAAGCACTTCATGAAGCTGGTCCCGCCCACCGACCACAAGTTCGCCGCCCTCCACGGTGCGGTGTGGTCCGGCGGCTCCTTCGTCTATGTGCCGCCCCACGTGAAGGTGGAGATCCCCCTCCAGTCCTACTTCCGCCTCAACGCCCCCGGTGCCGGTCAGTTCGAGCACACCCTCATCATTGTGGACGAGGGCGCAGACCTCCACTTCATCGAGGGCTGCTCCGCTCCCAAGTACAATGTGGCCAACCTCCACGCGGGCTGCGTGGAGCTCTTTGTGGGCAAGAACGCCCGCCTGCGCTACTCCACCATTGAGAACTGGTCCAAGAACATGTACAATCTGAACACCAAGCGGGCCATCGTGGAGGAGGGCGGCGTCATGGAGTGGGTCTCCGGCTCCTTCGGCTCCCACGTGTCCTACCTCTACCCCATGACCATCCTGAAGGGTGCCAACAGCTGTATGGAGTTCACCGGCATCACCTTCGCCGGCCACGGCCAGAACCTGGACACCGGTGCCAAGGTGGTCCACGCCGGAGCCAACACCTCCTCCTATATCAACACCAAGTCCATCTCCAAGGACGGCGGCATCAGCACCTTCCGCAGCGCCGTGAAGATCAACGCCGAGGCCAAGCACAGCAAGTCCGCTGTGTCCTGCCAGTCCCTGATGCTGGATGATATCTCCCAGTCCGACACCATCCCCGCCATCGACGTCCGCACCGGCGACGCCGACGTGGGCCACGAGGCACAGATCGGCCGCATCAGCGACGACGCGGTGTTCTACCTCATGTCCCGGGGCATCAGCGAGGAGGACGCCCGGGCCATGATCGTCAGCGGCTTCGCCGACACCGTGTCCAAGGAACTGCCTCTGGAGTACGCCGTTGAGATGAACAACCTCATCCGCCTGGAGATGAAGGGCAGCATCGGCTGAGGGTCTGACGGAAAGGAGAACAACAATGAATCTGATTTTTAACAGCCTTCCCACCAGAACCTGGAACCGGCTGAATATGAATGAGAGCGCCCTGGTCTTAGAGGGCAGCTTTGAAAACCACCACCCCCAGGTGGTGTGGGATGAGAAGCAGGTGAGCTGGAACCCCGCCTCCGGCTGGGACAGGTTTTCCGCCGCCTACGGCCTGAGCCGGGACGTCACCGCCCTCACCGAGGGCTCCGCCGCGGCTCTGGCTGAGACCGCACCCGGTCAGAAGATGGACAAGCCCATGATCCTGGCCTACCGCTGCGCCCGGGGCCAGCGGGCCGTCAGCCGTCTGGTGCTCCACGCCGCCGAGGACAGCAGGCTGTCCGCCGTCCTGCTGCTGGACTGCCCCAGGGAGAACAGCGGCGAGAACGTCTCCGTCCTCCAGATCCAGGTGGAGGCGGACCCCCGGGCCAGAATCGACCTGTACGTGGCTCAGCTCATGGGCCGGGACAGCCTGTGCCTCACCGAGATCGGCGGCACCTGCGCCGACGAGGCCCAGGTCAATCTGACCCGTCTGGAGCTGGGCGGCAAGAGCGCCTATTCCGGGACCAATCTGGACCTGCTGGGCAAGGCCGCCTCCTTCAACGCCGAGGTGGGCTACCACGGCCGGGCCGGTCAGGTGCTGGATATGAACTACGTGGCCCTGCACCACGGGGCCCAGACCAACTCCCTCATGGAGGCCAACGGCACCCTGGAGGAGGGCTCCAGGAAGATCTTCCGGGGCACCATCGACTTCCAGCAGGGCTGCAAGGGCGCCAAGGGCACCGAGAACGAGAACGTCCTCCTGCTGGGCGACGACATGGTCAACCAGACCATCCCCCTGATCCTCTGCAAGGAGGAGGACGTGGAGGGCAACCACGGCGCCTCCATCGGCCAGCTGGACCAGCGTCTGCTGTTCTATCTGGGCACCCGGGGCATCCCCGCCGACGATGCCCAGCAGATGATCGCCCGCTCCCGCATCCAGTCCATCTGCAACAAAATTCCCGACGAAGCCATTCAGAACCTGATCACTGAGTTTGAGAACCCGGAGGTGTCCCATGGAGCAGAATTACCGCTCTGATTTTCCCCTGCTGAACAACCACGACATTGTCTATCTGGACAGTGCCGCCACCGCCCAGCGCCCCCAGTGCGTGCTGGACGCCGTGCAGGAGTACGACCGCTGTTATAACGCCAACCCCCTCCGGGGCTTCTACGACCTGGCCATGGAGGCCACCGACCAGTACCAGCTGGCCCGGGAGACCGTCCGCAGGTTCTTCAACGCCCGGAGAAATACCGAGATCATCTTCACCCGCAACACCACCGAGAGCATCAATCTGGTGGCCTACAGCTGGGGCCTGTACAATCTGAAGGCCGGGGATGAAATTCTCATCACCGTGGCCGAGCACCACAGCAATATGCTGCCCTGGCAGATGGTTTCCAGGCAGACCGGAGCCACCCTCCGCTATCTGGAGTGCGACCCCGACGGCTCTTACCCTGAGGAGCGCGTCCGGGCCGCCGTCACCCCCAATACCAGGCTGGCCGCAGTCCAGCAGGTGTCCAACGTGCTGGGCACCACCACCCCCGTGGAGCTCATCACCCGGCTGGTCCACGCCAACGGCGGCGTGGTGCTGGTGGACGGCGCACAGTCCGCACCCCATCAGCCTGTGGACGTGCAGGCCATGGACGTGGACTTCTTCGCCTGCTCCGGCCATAAGATGATGGCCCCCATGGGCATCGGCGTGCTGTACGGCAAGGAGCGTCTGCTGAACAAGATGCCTCCCTTCCTCACCGGCGGCGAGATGATCGAATCCGTCACCCGCACCGGGGCCGCCTATGCCGAACTGCCCCACAAGTTCGAGGCCGGCACCGTCAACGGCGGCGGAGCCGCCGGTCTGCGGGCCGCCATCGAGTATATCAACTCCATCGGCTTCGAGAAAATTCAGGCCATGGAGGACGAGCTGACCTGCTACGCCTTTGAAAAGTTGAGCGCCATTCCCGGCGTGAAGATCCTGGGCAGCGCCGACCCCCACCGGCACCACGGCATTCTGAGCTTTGTGGTGGACGGGGTCCACCCCCACGATATCTCCGCCATCCTCAACGAGGACGGGGTGGCGGTCCGGGCGGGCCACCACTGCGCCCAGCCTCTGCTGGCCCATCTGAAGGTGTATTCCTGCACCCGCGCCAGCATTTCGTTTTATAATAACCGGCAGGATATCGACCGCCTGGTCGACAGCCTGGCCTCTGTGAGAAGGAGAATGGGCCTTGGAACGTAACACCTTTTACAATGAAATTTTGACCGACCACAACCTCCACCCCCTCCACAAGGAGACGCTGGAGAACGCCAATCTGGTCCTGGAGGGCGTGAACCCCTCCTGCGGCGACGATTTGATCATCCAGCTCCGGGAGGAGAACGGTCAGATCGTGGACGGAGCCTTCTCCGGCTCCGGCTGTGCCATCTCCCAGGCCTCCGCCGACATCATGATCGACATGATCGTGGGCCGCTCCAAGGAGGAGGCTCTCCACCTGGCCGACCTGTTCCTCAAGATGATCCGCAGTGAATGCACCCCTGAGGAGATCGAGGAGCTGGAGGAGGCGGGAGCCCTGCAGGATGTGTCCCACATGCCCGCACGGGTCAAGTGCGCCGTCCTGTCCTGGCGCACCATGTCCGAGATGTTCCGGACCCCTGTGCTGGAGGTAGAATAAAACCAAAAGAAAAAGCCCCGTTCCATCGGAACGGGGCTT
>SAMEA104404100__coassemble_632_pt1 | contig 37135 bp, 41 predicted proteins | sample SAMEA104404100__metabat2_low_PE_092 | metagenome-assembled genome bin SAMEA104404100 (sample SAMEA104404100) | Balaenoptera acutorostrata | reverse complement strand
ACTTTGCACTTCTCGCACATGGGCTTCACGGACGGTCTGACTTTCATTGTTAAAACCTCCTGAATGCCTGAATGGCCCCGACGGGGGTGGGGGCGCAAGTGGCCCCGCGGCCGTCGGTCGTTTTGTCGCTGCGGTGTCCGCTTTCGCGGCGCCCGCTCCCTGAGTATGGCCATTTCTTTTGGTCTGAAAATTTCTCAGGTTTACGACCTTACAGTCAAATTACTTGGTCCGCCAGGTGATTCTTCCCCTGGTCAGATCATAGGGCGACATCTCGACCTTGACCTTGTCGCCGGGCAGGATGCGGATGAAGTTCATACGCAGCTTGCCGGAGATGTGGGCAAGGATGATGTGGCCGTTTCCGATATCCACGTGGAACGTGGTGTTGGGCAAGGACTCAGTGACGACGCCCTCCAACTCAATCATATCATCTTTAGCCAAGCGTGTTTTCCTCCTTGAAGGCGGCAAGCGCCTTTCTCAGTTCCCGGTCAGAGACCGGTTCGCCATGCTCCAGCTTTCCGATGACCGGATGCTCGAAGCTGCCTTGGTCCAGGATCTGGACGTGTCGGAGCTGCTTCCCTTTCGGGGCAGCCACCCTGCGCTGCTTGCCGTTGACCAGCAGCAGCCGCTGGTTGGATTGATCCAACCCGACAACAAAGAACAGTCCGCCTTTGTCGTGTCCGGCCAGGGACCGGACCACGGTTCCGATGCGGTGCTCCATGATCACTCTCCAGTGGTGGTGAGGATTTCGGGCTCACCGTTGGTGATCAGGAGACTGTTCTCATAGTGGGCCGTTAAGGAACCGTCTGCGGAGACGGTGGTCCACTTGTCCGCCAGCACCTTGACCTGCCAACCGCCGGCGCACACCATAGGCTCCACGGCGATGGTCATGCCGGCCTGAAGCCGGGGACCGTGGCCTGCGGGGCCGTAGTTGCGTACATCGGGGGCCTCGTGGAGGTGAGCGCCAACGCCGTGTCCGGTGAAATCACGGACGACGGAGAAGCCGTTGGCCTCCACGTACTCCTGGACGGCGTGGCCGATGTCGGAGACACGGCAGCCTTCCCGGGCAAATTTCATGCCCTCCCAGAAGCTCTGTTCGGTGACGCGGATCAGCTTCAAGGCCTCCTCGCTCACCTGCCCACAGGGGTAGGTGCCCGCACAGTCGCCGTGGAAGCCGCCGATGTAGGCGCCCACGTCAACACTGACGATGTCGCCGTCCTTCAGCACACGGGGACCGGGGATGCCGTGGATGACCTGTTCGTTGATTGAGATACAGGCGGAACCGGGAAACCCGCCGTAGCCCAGGAACGAGGGCTTCGCACCTTTGCTCTTGATAAAGCGGCGGACCGCAGTATCAATTTCAAGGGTGGTGACCCCCGGTCTGATCATGGACGCGGCCAGCGCACGGGCCTGGGCGGTGATCCGCCCGGCCTTGCGCATGGCTTCGATCTCACGATCGGACTTGATCGAAATCATTTCAAGTCTCATTAGAGTCCGAGAGCCTCCACGATGACTCGGGTGGTGTCCTCAATGGTGGGCTGATTGTCCACGGCAGTGAGGATGCCCTTGTTCTCGTAGTAGCCCTTCAGAGGCTCGGTCTCGCTGTGGTAGACCTCCAGACGATGTCTGACAGTCTCCAGCTGGTCGTCGGCGCGCTGAACCAGCTTGCCGCCGCAGGCGTCGCAGACGCCCTCGACCTTGGGGGGACGGGACTTGATGTGGAAGGGGGCGCCGCAGGCCTGGCAGACGCGGCGGCCGCTCATGCGGTCCTCGATGGTCTCGTCGGAGATCTCGATGGACACAACGTGATCGAACTTCACGCCGGCCTGGTCCAGAGCCTCAGCCTGGGGCAGGGTGCGGGGCACGCCGTCCAGGATGTAGCCGTTGGCACAGTCAGCCTCTTCCAGACGCTCAGCCACGATGCCGATGATAACGGAATCGGGGACGAGCTTACCGGCGTCCATGTAGGACTTGGCCTCCAGCCCGGTGGGGGTGCCGGCCTTGACGGCGGCGCGGAGGATGTTGCCGGTAGAGATGGTGGGGATATTCAGCTTAGCACTGAGGATCTCCGCCTGAGTTCCTTTGCCGGCGCCGGGGGCGCCGAGCATAATCAGCTTCATACCCATAAATGTTCGCTCCTTCTTACTCCAGGAAGCCCTTGTAGTGACGCATCAGCATCTGGGCCTCCATCTGCTTCACGGTCTCCAGTGCGACGCCGACCACGATGATGACGGAAGTACCGCCGATGGCCAGAGAGCCGTAACCGACAATGTTACCAGTAATGATGGGAGCAATGGCGATGACGGACAGATACAGAGCGCCGAACATGGTGATCTTGTTCAGGACCTTGGTGATGAAGTCAGCGGTGGGCTTGCCGGGACGGAAGCCGGGGATAAAACCGCCGTTCTTCTTCAGGTTGTTGGACACTTCAATAGGATTGAAGGTCATGGATGCGTAGAAGTAGCTGAAGCCCACGATCATGAGGAAATACATGATGCTGTAGAAGGGCTTGCTGGTGTCAAACAGACGCATCATACCGCTGTTCTCGGTAGTCCAGCCCATGAAAGCACCGATGGTGGCAGGCAGGGCAGCGATGGACTGCGCGAAGATGATGGGCATAACGCCGGACATGTTGACCTTCATGGGGATGTGAGTGGACTGACCACCGTACATCTTGCGGCCCACAACGCGCTTGGCGTACTGCACGGGCAGACGGCGCTCGGCGTTGTTGATGAAGACGATGAACACCACCAGGGCGAGCATGCCGATGATGATGAGGGGGATCATCCAGGGGGCGAGGGCGGCACGGTCCAGATAGGCCTGAGCGTCCTCAACGGTCTTGTAAACAGTGGGCTGGGCCTTCATGATGGCCTCAGCGGTGACGGTGCCGGCCTTGACGCCGCTCCACATGTTCACGCCGTGAATGCAGTCCATAACCATCTGGGGTACGCGGGACACGATGCCGGCGAACAGGATGATGGAGATGCCGTTGCCGATACCGAACTCGGTGATCTGCTCGCCCAGCCACATCAGGAAGGCGGAGCCGGCAGTGAAGGACAGCACGATAACGATACCGATCCACCAGGCGGGCATGCCGGCTGCGTCGATCAGAGCACCGTTGTTGAAGGATTTGATCAGGGAGTAGTAGCCGAAGCCCTGCAGCAGGGCGATGGCCACGGTGGTGTAACGAGTGATAGAGGCGATCTTCTTCCGGCCCTCTTCGCCGCCCTCTTTCGCCAGCCGCTCCAGAGAAGGAATGGCCACAGTCAGCAGCTGGATAATGATCGAGCTGTTGATATAGGGCTGAATAGAAAGGGCGAAGACCGTAGCCATGGAGAAGGCGGAGCCGCTCATGGCGTTCATCAAGCCCAGGATGGTGCCGCTCTGGCTCTCCAGATGCATAGCCAGAGTCTGAGCATCAATATAAGGGACAGGAATTGCGGAACCCAGACGGAAGATGAGCAGAGCGAAGACCGTAAACAGGATCTTCTTGCGCAGCTCAGGGACAGCCCAGGCGTTGCGGATCGTCTTGATCATCTCAGATCACCTCGACCTTACCACCTGCAGCCTCGATCTTTTCCTTGGCGGAAGCGGAGAAGGCGGAAGCCTGAACGGTGACCTTCTTCTCGACGTTGCCGTTACCCAGGAACTTGACGCCGTACTCGCACTTGGAGAGGATACCCTTCTCCAGCAGAGCCTCGGCATTGACAACAGCGCCATCCTCGAACTTGTTCAGGATGGAGACGTTGACGGCCTCCAGGGGCTTGGCGAAGATGTTGTGGAAACCGCGCTTAGGCAGACGACGGGCCAGAGGCATCTGGCCGCCCTCAAAACCAACGCGGACACCGCCGCCGGAACGGGCCCACTGGCCCTTGTGACCACGACCAGCGGTCTTGCCGTTACCGGAACCATGACCACGGCCCTTGCGGAAGGTCTTGGTGGTGGAACCAGCGGCGGGGGAAAGTTCATGCAGATTCATTTCTCGCGCCTCCTATCAGTTTTCCTCGGTGACCTGCAGCAGGTAACCGATGTGGGCGATCTTGCCGCGAGTAGCCTGGTTGTCAGGCTGAACGGTGGTGTCGCCGATCTTACGGAGGCCCAGAGCCTCGGCGGTAGCCTTGTGCTTGACAATGCGGCCGTTCAGGCTCTTGACCAGCTTAATATTCAGATTAGCCATTGTTCAAAGCCCTCCTTAACCCAGAATGTCTTCGACGCTCTTGCCGCGGATGCGGGCCACTTCCTCGGGGGTGCGCAGGGACTTCAGGCCCTCGAAGGTAGCGGAGACCACGTTCTGCGGATTGTTGGAGCGCAGGCACTTGGTACGGATGTCCTTGATACCGGCGGCCTCGAGAACGGCACGCACGGGACCACCGGCGATAACGCCGGTACCGGCGGAAGCGGGCTTCATCAGCACGCGGCCGGCGCCGAACTCACCGATCACCTCGTGGGGGATGGTGGTGCCGGACATGGAAATGGTGATCATGTTCTTCTTGGCGTCCTCGATGCCCTTGCGGATAGCCTCAGGCACCTCAGCGGCCTTACCCAGGCCAAAGCCCACGCGGCCCTTCTCGTCGCCGACGACCATCAGGGCGGAGAACTTGTTCACACGACCGCCCTTGACGGTCTTAGATACGCGGTTCAGGAAGACCAGCTTCTCGATGAACTCGCTGGGCTCTCTCTCAAATCTTGCCATATTCGTTTCCTCCTCCCTTAGAACTGCAGGCCGCCCTCACGGGCGCCCTCGGCCAGAGCCTGCACGCGGCCGTGGTAGACATAGCCGCCGCGGTCGAAGACCACGTTCTCAATGCCCTTGGCCTTGGCACGCTCAGCGACATTGATGCCAACCTGCTTGGCAATCTCGCTCTTGGTGCCCTCGACGTTGAAGTCCTTCTCCAGGGAGTTAGCGGAAGCCAGAGTGACGCCGTTGACATCGTCGATGATCTGGGCGTAGATGTTGGCCTCGCTGCGGAACACGTTCAGACGGGGACGCTCGGGCGTGCCGGCAATCTTAGCACGCACGCGCTTGTGGCGCTTGATGCGCTGGGAACGGGTATCGGGTCTGTTGATCATTTTGGCACACCTCCTTACTTCTTGGCACCGGTCTTACCAGCCTTGCGGCGGATGACCTCGTCAATATACTTGATGCCCTTGCCCTTATAAGGCTCGGGGGGACGCTTCTCGCGGATCTCGGCGGCGAACTGGCCGACCATCTGCTTGTCACAGCCGTGAACAATGATCTTGTTGGGGCCGGGAACCTCGATGGTGATGCCGGGGATCTCCTCCATGATGACCTGGTGGGAGAAGCCCAGGTTCATGACCAGCTTGCTGCCGTCCTTGGCCACACGGTAGCCGACGCCGTTGACGTCCAGCTCCTTCTTGTAGCCGTTGACAACGCCCTCGACCATGTTAGCGATCAGGGTGCGGGTCAGACCGTGCAGAGAACGATTCTCCTTAGCGTCGTTGGGACGGGTCACGACGACGTGGCCGTCCTCCATGGCGATAGCCATGTTGGGGTTGAACTGCTGAGTCAGGGTACCCTTGGGGCCCTTGACGGTGACAACATTGTTGTCCTCGATCTTGATCTCCACGCCAGCAGGGATGGCGATAGGAGCTCTACCAATTCTAGACATTCCTATTACCCTCCTTACCAGACAAATGCCAGGACTTCGCCGCCGACATGAGCCATACGAGCCTTCTTGTCGGTCATGACGCCCTTGGAAGTAGAGACGATAGCGATGCCCAGGCCGCGCAGGACCTTAGGCAGCTCCTCGGCACCGGCGTAAACGCGCAGGCCGGGCTTGGAAACACGACGCAGGCCGGAGATGACCTTCTCCTTGCCGGCGTTGTACTTCAGGGTGATGCGGATAACGCCCTGGGTACCGTCGTCGATCAGCTGGAAGTTCTTGATGTAGCCTTCATCCAGCAGGATCTGAGCGATGGACTTCTTCATGTTGGACGCGGGGACGTCCACGGTGTCATGCTTGGCGTTGTTCGCGTTGCGGATGCGAGTCAGCATATCCGCAATGGGATCGGTGATTTGCATGGACTGTTACCTCCTATTTAGATTACCGGGTTGGCCGGTACAGACGGTAAGGTATCGGAGCTTAGGTGCTTCCCCGACCTGTTGACCGCCTCGCGCCTGTGTTGGGTTCAGGCGCATTTATATATCAAAACCGCAGTGCGGAATTGATCTGATGTGGTCCGCTGTTCCTTATTCTATGGTATCGAATCAGTCTGAGGAGTTATCCACAGGCTGTGCCCGGACGGGGCGCTTTTTTCTTTGCGCCGGTCTCCGGACCAGGGAGAACCGGTTCAGCGGGGTCTGCCACGGACTCGGGTGTATTACAAGCACCTCTCCCGAAGTCGCGCAGCGGGGTGATTTTGACACTCCCGACAGCGTGGCAGGGAGTTTGGAATTTGTTCCTTAACGCAAAATCGCCTTATTATACCCCAGATTTCTCTGGTTGGCAAGGGGTTTTTGCAAAAGAACACCCGAAAGCGTGGACAGATTATGACGGAGAAGGGCCTGAAAGGCCCTTCTCCGGTCAATAAGCACATATGATGCTGTAAGTTCTGGTTTTCAGGTCAACAGGTTGACCAAAGAGCAGATTTTGCTCTGATTACCAGGAAGCCTTCTTCACGCCGGGGATCTGGCCCTTGTAAGCCAGCTCGCGGAAGCAGATACGGCAGATGCCGTAGTTGCGCAGGTAGGCGTGGGGACGGCCGCAGATCTTGCAGCGGTTGTAGCGGCGGCTGGAGAACTTAGGCTCAGCCTGCTGCTTCAGGATCATAGATTTCTTAGCCATTGTTATCCTCCTTAGCGGCCGACGAAGGGAGCGCCGACCAGCTTCAGCAGCTCGCGGGCTTCCTCATCAGTGTTAGCGGTGGTGCACATGACGATGTCCATGCCGCGGATCTTGTCGATCTTATCGTACTCGATCTCGGGGAAGATCAGCTGCTCCTTGATGCCCAGGGCATAGTTGCCGCGGCCGTCGAAGGAGTTGGGGTTGATGCCCCGGAAGTCACGGACACGGGGCAGAGCCACGTTGAACAGACGATCCAGGAACTCCCACATCTTGTTGCCGCGCAGAGTGACCTTAGCGCCGATGGGCATACCCTCACGGAGCTTAAAGTTAGCGACGGACTTCTTGGCCTTGGTGATGACAGCCTTCTGACCGGTGATGGTGGTCAGGTCGTTGACGACGGCGTCCAGGACCTTGGCGTTCTCCTTGGCCTCGGAGCAGCCGACATTGATGACGATCTTCTCCAGGCGGGGGATCTGCATGGTGGACTTGTAGCCGAACTTCTGCATCAGAGCAGGAGCGACTTCGTCCTGATACAGTTTCTTCAGGTTAGGGGTGTTAGCCATTTCGATTCACTCCTCCTCTCTCAGATTTCAGCGCCGCACTTCTTGCAGACGCAGACCTTCTTGCCATCAGCCAGCAGCTTGTGAGCGGGGCGGGTGGCCTTGTTGCACTTGGGGCAGACGCGCTGCACCTTGCAGGCGTACATGGGGGCTTCCTTCTTCAGGATGCCGCCCTCCTCGCCCTGGTGGCGAGGCTTGGTGTGACGGGAGACAATGTTGATACCCTCAACAATGACCTTGCCGTCCTTGGGCATGGTAGCCAGGACCTTGCCCTGCTTACCCTTGTCCTTACCGGACAGAACGACGACCAGGTCGTCCTTCTTGATGCTCATTTTGTTCATTTCAGTCGTCCTCCCTTACAGCACTTCGGGAGCCAGAGACAGGATCTTCATGTAGTCCTTGTCACGCAGCTCGCGGGCCACCGGGCCAAAGATACGGGTGCCGCGGGGGTTGTGGTCCTCCTTGATGAGGACAGCGGCGTTATCGTCGAACCGGACATAGGAGCCGTCAGCACGACGGACACCGCGGTTGGTGCGGACGATGACAGCGCGGACGACCTCGCCCTTCTTCACAGAGCCGCCGGGGGCAGCCTTGCGGACGGAAGCCACGACCACATCGCCGATGTTGCCGAACTTGCGGCTGGAACCACCCAGAACACGGATGGTCTTGATCTCCTTGGCGCCGGTGTTGTCGGCGACCTTCAGATAGCTTTCCTGCTGAATCATACCGACACCTCCTTACTTCGCCTTCTCGATGATCTCAACCACGCGCCAACGCTTATCCTTGGACAGGGGGCGGGTCTCCATGACGCGGACGCGATCGCCGACGCCACACTGGTTGAGCTCGTCGTGAGCCTTCAGCTTATAGGTTCTCTTAACAATCTTCTTATACAGAGGATGGGCCACACGGTCAGCGATGGCGACCACAACGGTCTTATCCATCTTATCAGAGACCACCAGGCCGACTCTGGTCTTACGAGAAGAAGTTCTGTTTTCCATTGTCTAGTCCTCCTCTTAGCGGCCGGCGAGCTGCTGCTCGCGGATGATGGTCTTAACCCGGGCGATGTCCTTCTTGACCTCGGCGATCCGGATGGGGTTATCCAGCTGGTTGGTGGCGTGCTGGAGGCGCAGATTGAACAGGTCCTTCTTCAGCTCCTGCAGCTTGGTCTCCAGCTCAGCGCCGGACATCTTACGAACTTCATTGGCCTTCATTACGCTTCACCACCCTTCTCGGTTTCCTCACGCTTCACGATCTTGCACTTGACGGACAGCTTGTGGCTGGCCAGGCGCAGTGCCTCACGGGCGACCTCCTCGGAGACGCCGGCGATCTCGAACATCACACGGCCGGGCTTGACCACGGCCACCCAGTACTCGGGGGAACCCTTACCGGAACCCATACGGGTCTCAGCGGGCTTCTCAGTAACGGGCTTATCGGGGAAGATCTTGATCCACACCTTACCGCCACGCTTGGTGTAACGAGTCATGGCGATACGGGCAGCCTCGATCTGGTTGCTGGTGACCCAGCTGGGCTCAGTGGCCTGCAGGCCGAAATCACCGTAGGTAACGGTGTTGCCACGCATGGCCTTACCCTTCAGACGACCGCGGTGAACGCGGCGATACTTAACGCGCTTAGGCAGCAGCATTACTGAGCGCCTCCTTCCTTAGGAGCGTTGGCACGAGGGCCACGATTGTTGTTATAGCCCTGGCCAGCAGGACGGGGACCACGGTTGAAGCCGTTCTGGCGATCGCGGTTGAAGCCACGGCCGCCGTCACGACGGTCACGACGGGGGCGACGCTCCTGATAGGGCTTGCTGGTGTCCAGGGTGCGGGGAGTGGTACGCAGGGCCTGAGTCAGGACCTCGCCCTTGTAGATCCACACCTTGACGCCGATGCGGCCGTAGGTGGTAGCAGCCTCAGCGAAGCCGTAGTCGATGTCGGCACGCAGGGTCTGCAGGGGAATGGTACCGTCGTGGTAGTGCTCGACGCGGGCGATCTCAGCGCCGCCCAGACGGCCGGCACAGTTGACCTTGATGCCCTTGGCGCCGGCGCGCATGGCGCGGCCCATAGAGTTCTTCATGGCGCGGCGGAAGCCGATACGCTTCTCCAGCTGCTGAGCGATGTTCTCGGCAACCAGCTGAGCGTTGGTATCGGTGTCGCGGACCTCGACGATCTTCAGATCGACGGGCTTGTTGATCATCTTGACCAGAGCAGCCTCGATCTTCTTGATGTCCTCGCCGCCCTTGCCGATGACAACACCGGGACGGGCGCAGTGCAGGTAGATGCGGACCTTAGCGTCGTCGCGCTCGATCTCGATCTTGGGGATACCGGCGCCGTAGAGGGTCTTCTTCAGATAGTCACGGATCTTCTTGTCCTGGACCAGCAGGTCGCCAACCTTCTCGTTGCTGGCGTACCAACGGGAATCCCAGTCCTTAATGACACCCACGCGAAGGCCGTGGGGATTAATTTTCTGTCCCATTTTGTTCCTCCTCCCTTAGCGCTCGCTCACGGTGATGGTCACGTGAGAGGTACGCTTGTTGATGCGGTAAGCGCGGCCCTGAGCGCGAGGCATGATGCGCTTGATGATGGGGCCGGGGTTGGCATAGCAAGCCTTGACGTACAGCTTCTCGGGATCCATACCGTGGTTGTTCTCGGCGTTAGCAGCGGCGCTCTTCAGCAGCTTCAGAACGGGCTCAGAAGCGGCCTTGGGGGTCTGCATCAGGATGGCGGCGGCCATGCCGACGTCCTTGCCCCGGATCAGGTCCAGGACGATCTTCACCTTGCGGGGAGAGATACGCAGATACTTCAGATTAGCAATAGCTTCCATGTTCTCTCCTCCTTACTTACCAGTCTTGGTGCCCGCGTGACCCTTGAAGGTGCGGGTAGGCACGAACTCGCCCAGCTTGTGGCCGACCATGTCCTCAGTGACATAGACGGGCATGTGCTTGCGGCCATCGTGCACAGCGAAAGTGTGACCGACGAAGGAGGGGAAGATCGTGGAGGAACGGCTCCAGGTCTTCAGCACCTTCTTCTCGTTGTTAGCGTTCATCTCATCGACCCGCTTCAGCAGCTCAGGGGCGCAAAAGGGGCCTTTCTTAATGCTTCTGCTCATCTTTTACAGCCTCCTTACTTGGCGTTGCGGTGCTTGACGATGAACTTCTCAGTACGGTTCTTCGTCTTGCGAGTCTTATAACCCAGAGCAGGCTTGCCCCAGGGGGTGACAGGGCCGGGACGGCCAACAGGGCTCTTGCCCTCGCCGCCGCCGTGGGGATGGTCGTTGGGGTTCATGACGGAGCCACGAACGGTGGGACGCCAGCCCATGTGACGCTTACGGCCGGCCTTACCGATCTGGATGTTAGCCCAGTCGGAGTTGCCAACCTGGCCGATGGTAGCCTTGCACTCCTCGCGGATATAACGCACCTCGCCGGAAGGCAGACGGACCTGAGCCATGCCGTTCTCCTTGGCCATCAGCTGAGCAGCGACGCCGGCGGAACGGACCAGCTGGGCGCCCTTACCGGGGTACAGCTCGATGTTGTGGATCTGCTCGCCGACAGGGATGTTGGCGATGGGCAGGCAGTTGCCGGGCAGGATGTCAGCCTCGGCGCCGGTCATGATGATGTGACCGGCCTTCAGACCGGCAGGAGCCAGGATGTAGCGCTTCTCGCCGTCCTCGTACTGGATCAGGGCGATGTTGGCGCTGCGGTTAGGATCGTACTGCAGGTTGATGACGGTAGCAGTGCCCTCCTTGTCACGCTTGAAGTCGATGACACGGTACTTCTGCTTGTTGCCGCCGCCGCGGTGGCGGACGGTGATGCGGCCATAGCTGTTACGGCCGGCGGTCTTGTTCAGGACCTCAGTCAGGCTGCGCTCGGGCTTAGCCTTCTTGTCGATACCCTCGAAAGCGGACACAGTCATGTGACGGCGGGAGGGGGTAGTGGGCTTAAAAGTCTTAATAGCCATTTCTCAATCTCCTCCTTACACCATGTTCTCGAAGAACTCGATGGTCTTGGAGTCCTCGGTCAGAGTAACCATAGCCTTCTTGAAGCTGGCACGACGGCCGGAAGGACGGTTGCCCAGACGCTTCTCCTTGCCCTGCATGTTCAGGGTGTTGACCTTAGCGACCTTAACACCGAAGATCTCCTCGACAGCCTTGGCGATCTCGATCTTGTTGGCGGTCTTGGCGACCTCGAAGGTGTAGCGCTTCATCTCGGTCTGCTCCATGGACTGCTCGGTGATGATGGGGCGCTTGATGATATCATAAGCAGTAGTAGCCATTATGCGAACACCTCCTGGATGGTGGCCAGAGCGGCCTTGTCGATCACCAGCTGCTTGGCGTTGACAATGTCATAGACGCTCAGGATCTTGGCGCTGGTGGTGACCACGCCGGGGATGTTCCGGGTGGACTTGACAACGTTCTCGTTGTTGTCGGCAGTGATGATGACAGACTTGGTGACGCCCATAGCGTTCATCAGAGCCTGCATGGTCTTGGTCTTGATGGCGTCCATCTTCAGGTCGTCGACGACAACGATGTTGCCCTCAGCAGCCTTGGCAGACAGAGCGGACTTCAGAGCCAGACGCTTCACCTTCTTGTTGACGGTGTAGCTGTAATCGCGGGGCTTGGGAGCGAACACGATGCCGCCGTGGGTCCACTGAGGAGCACGGGTGGAACCCTGACGGGCGTGACCGGTACCCTTCTGACGCCAGGGCTTCTTGCCGCCGCCGGAAACCTCGGCGCGGGTCAGAGCGCTCTGGGTGCCCTGACGGCAGTTAGCCAGGTGGTTCTTGACCACCTCGTGCACCACAGCCTCGTTGGGCTCGATGCCGAAAACGACCTCGGAGAGCTCGATTTCGCCGACCTGCTGGCCAGCCATGTTAAAAACGTTTGCTTTAAGCATAACTCAATCTCTCCTTTCTTACTTGTTGCGGGCGGAAGCCTTCTGGGGGTTACGACCGGAAGCCTTCTGGGGATTCAGGCTGACAGCGGTAGCGCCCTTGGCAACGGTATTGTTCTTGGTGGTGCTCTTGACGAACACAACGCCGCCCTTGGGGCCGGGGATAGCGCCGCGAACAGCGATCAGACCCAGCTCGGTGTCGACCTTGACAACGTCCAGGTTCTGAACAGTGACCTGCTCATCGCCCATCTGGCCGGCGCCGATCTTGCCCTTGAAGATGTGGGCGGGATCGATAACGCCCATGGAACCGGCGTGACGGTGAACGGGGCCGCCGCCGTGGGTGGTGGGGGTACGGCCGGCGCCGTAACGCTTGACAACACCCTGGTAGCCGTGACCCTTGCTGATGCCGGTCACGTCGACGTAGTCGCCGGCGGCGAAGACGTCAGCCTTCAGCTCGTCGCCGATCTCGTACTTAGCGCAGTCCTTCAGGGTGAACTCCTTCAGAACCTTCTTCAGCTCGGTCAGGCCGGCCTTCTTCTGATGGCCGATCTCAGCCTTGGTGAGCTTGCGCTCGGGGACAGTCTCATAACCCAGCTGAACGGCCTCGTAGCCGTCCTTCTCGGTGGTCTTCTTCTGCACGACGGTGCAGGGGCCAGCCTGGATCAGGGTGACAGGCACCACGTGACCGGCCTCGTTGAAGATCTGGGTCATACCGAGCTTCTTGCCGATAATGGCTTTCTCCATTTGGATCTTCCTCCTATAAGGTTATTGGTTGAAAAACATAGGCATTGGACTCCCATTGGTTTTTCAACTTGACCCGCCTGTCTCAATAACGCGACAGGCTGCGGGTACTAACGAAGTAGTGTGGGGATTTGCTGGCTGGCTTACAGCTTGATCTCGATGTCGACGCCGGCGGGCAGTTCCAGAGACATCAGGGCCTCAACGGTCTTGCTGCTGGGCTTGACAACGTCGATCAGACGCTTGTGGGTGCGACGCTCGAACTGCTCACGGCTATCCTTGTACTTGTGGGTAGCACGCAGAACGGTGACGACTTCCTTCTTGGTGGGCAGGGGAATGGGGCCGGAGACGGTAGCGCCGGTGCGCTTGGCGGTCTCGACGATCTTCTCAGCGGACTGGTCGATCAGCTGATGATCATAGGCCTTCAGACGGATGCGGATCATTTCTTTCTGAGCTGCCATTGGGTAGTTCCTCCTTCAACATACGAAGTTGAGTTATTATTGGGTGTCTCGCTCGTCCTCCGTACGGTGAGCGACTTCAATACACGGTATCGTGCGTATCACTCCCGGTCACGAAAAAACCGGCTAGCAGGCCGGTTCTCTCCATACCAAGGCGATATACGCCGCGTATGGAACTCGCTCAGCCGCCCGATTGTACGGACATACTCCGCGGAAGTTACCTCGTTGCCGAGCAATCTCCCGCATCATCGCAGACTTGCATCTTATTCAGACGCTCCGTTATCATATACCAAGAGGCCCATTCTGTCAAGCGATTTTCAATATTTTTTTCTGTCTTTTTTGACAGATTTTCCGGCTGTTTTTGGTGAACTTGACCCGTTTGCGGGCTTTAAACCTTTTTCTCCGTTGTTTTGCACACACGGGGGCGTGTTTTATTTGCTCCCAGTGGAATTTTCGACCGAACCCACAAGTTTTGCACCCTTTGTCCACCGCTTTTTCCACAGGACAGGAAACTGTTTCTCCTCTCCCCTGCCCTACCTTATATATACTGCCCTCGCCCCGCCCTGCGGACGCGGCGGACCGGGGCCGTCTTCCTTACACGGGGGCGCTCCCTCCTGCTCCGGCGGGAAACCGGGCGCGGAGCCCCAAAAGCAATAACTGATCGTATTAAAGAGAAAAAAGAAGCCTGGCCGTATTCACGGTCAGGCTTCTTTCCATCAATTAACAGGGGGAGACGGCTGATTTCTCAGGCCTCTTCCAGAGCGGGCAGGCCGCCGACCACGCGGGCGCAGCGGGGGCACAGACCGTTCTCGTCCACCTTCTCGCTGTGCTTCCAGCAGCGGGGACACTTGCCGCCCTTGGCCTCGGAGACCAGGACGCGGACGCCGGCCATGGAGGTCTCAGCGCCCTGAGCGTACAGCTCGGCGTTGTCGGTGACCTCCACGTCGGAGACGATCAGCAGGTCGGCCCACTGATCCTCGAACAGCTCCTTGGTCTGAGCCAGGTTGGACTCAGCCACGGGCTTGTCGGTGACCAGAGTGACATGGGCCTCCAGGCTCTTGCCGATCTTCTTCTCGTTACGGGCGGCCTCCAGAGCGGAGTTCACGCCGTTGCGCAGCTGGCTCAGCACGTCCCAGTGCATCATGCGCACGTCGTCCAGAGCGTACTGGACGAAGGGCTTGTTCATCTCGTTCAGCAGGACGTTGCGGGCGTCGTCCTCGGCGCGGTGAGGCATGACCTGCCAGATCTCGTCGCCGGTGAAGGCCAGGATGGGAGCCATGATCTTGGTCATGGTGTCCAGGATCAGGAACAGGGCGGTCTGAGCGGAGCGGCGGGCCAGGCCCTCCTTCTCCTCGCAGTACAGACGGTCCTTGATGATATCCAGGTAGAAGTTGGACATGTCCACCACGCAGAAGTCGTTGACGGCGTGGGTGACAGCGGCGAACTCGTACTCGTCGTAGGCCTTGAAGCACTTGGAGATCAGGGCGTTCAGACGGGTGACGGCCCAGCGGTCCAGCTCCAGCATCTCGGCGGGAGCCACCAGGTTCAGAGCGTCGAAGCCGTCCAGGTTGCCCAGGCAGTAGCGGGCGGTGTTGCGGAACTTCAGGTAGTTCTGAGAGAGCTGCTTGAAGATGGCGTCGGAGCAGCGGACATCGGCGTGATAGTCGGCGGAAGCGGCCCACAGACGCAGCAGGTCAGCGCCGTACTTATCCATGATCTCATAGGGATCCATGCCGTTGCCCAGGGACTTGTGCATGGCCTTGCCCTCGCCGTCCACGGTCCAGCCGTGGGTGACGCACTGCTTGAAGGGAGCGCCCTGACCCAGAGCACCCACAGCAGTCAGCAGGGAAGCCTGGAACCAGCCGCGGTACTGATCCAGACCCTCCATGTACATGTCGGCAGGCCAGAAGCCCTGCACGCGCTTCATGGCGGCGACATGGGTGGAGCCGGAGTCGAACCAGCCGTCCAGCGTGTCCTCCTCCTTCTCGAAGCCGGAGTTCTTGCCGCAGTGAGGGCAGACGAAGTTCTCGGGCAGGATCTCCTCGGCGGACTTCTCGAACCAGGCGTTGGAGCCCTCAGCGCCGAACATGTCGGAGATGCGCTGGATGGTCTCGTCGGTCACGATGGGCTTGCCGCAGTCCTTGCAGTAGAACACGGGGATGGGCAGACCCCAGCGGCGCTGACGGGAGATACACCAGTCGGCGCGCTCGCGGACCATGGACTTGATGCGGTCCAGACCCCAGGCGGGGACCCAGCGGACGTCCTCACATGCCTTGCAGGCGTCGTCCTTGAAGGAGTCCACGGAGCAGAACCACTGGGGAGTGGCGCGGAAGATGATGGGGTGCTTGCAGCGCCAGCAGTGGGGATAGCTGTGGACGATCTCCTCGCTGGCGAACAGGGAACCGGCTTCCTTCATGTCGGCCAGGATGACGGGGTTACTTTCCTCAGTCTTCATGCCGGCGTACTTGCCGGCGTAGTCGGTGTGGCGGCCGCGGTCGTCCACGGGAACGACCATGTCCATGCCGTAGCGGCGGCAGGTCTGATAGTCGTCGGCACCGAAGCCGGGGGCGGTGTGGACGCAGCCCGTACCGGAATCCATGGTGACGTACTCAGCCAGCAGCAGGCGGGAGGTCTTGGGCAGGAAGGGGTGCTGGGCCAGCATGTTCTCGAAGAAGGAGCCGGGATGGGTCTCCACGATCTCGTAGTTCTCGATCTTGCCCACGGTCATGACCTTCTCCACCAGAGCCTCGGCCACGATGTAGACCTCGCCGTTGTCGTTGTTCTTCACCAGGGCGTAGCTGTCCCGGGGGTGCAGGGCAATGGCCATGTTGCCGGGCAGGGTCCAGATGGTGGTGGTCCAGATGACGAAGAACAGCTTGCTCTTGTCATAGTTGGGCAGCAGGCCCAGGTCGTCGTTCATGGGGAACTTGACGTAGACGGTGGTACAGGGGTCGTCCTGATACTCGATCTCGGCCTCAGCCAGAGCGGTCTCGTCGTGGGCGCACCAGTACACGGGCTTCAGACCCTTGTAGATGTAGCCCTTCTTGTACATCTCACCAAAGACCTTGACCTCCTCGGCCTCGAAGCCGGGCTGCATGGTGCAGTAGGGGTTCTCCCAGTCGCCCAGAACGCCCATGCGCTGGAAGCCCTCGCTCTGCACGTCCATGTAGTGCTGGGCGAAGTCGTGGCAGGCGGAACGGAACTCAGGCACGGTCATCTTGTGGCGGTTCAGCTTGTCCTGCTTGATGATGGCGGACTCGATGGGCATACCGTGGTTGTCCCAGCCGGGGATGTAGGGAGTCAGATAGCCCCGCATGGCGTAGGAACGGGTGATGATGTCCTTCAGAGACTTGTTCAGGGCGTGGCCCATGTGCAGCTTGCCGTTGGAGAAGGGAGGGCCGTCGTGCAGGTTAAAGACGGGCTTGCCCTCGTTCTTCTTCAGCATCTCGTGATACAGGTCCATGTCCTGCCAGTGCTTCAGCATGTCGGGCTCGCGCTTGGGCAGGCCGGCACGCATGGGGAATTCGGTCTTGGGGAGGTTGATGGTCTTGTTGAAATCCATGTTCCGTTCTCCTTTACAAAAGATGATGCTTTCACAGTTTCAGTGTATCCAGAGTCAAGGCAAAATAAAAACGCCTTTGTCTCCAGTTAAGAGACAAAGGCGTGAAAAATCCTCTGCGGTACCACTCTTATTGCCAGCGAAGGAAATTCGCTGACCACTCAAGGTTTGCCCGGTAACGGGGGCGGCCGGAGAAACTTACTGCCCTTGCGGGGTTTGGCCCTCTGCTCCGAGGTGATATTGGCCGACTGCTCCGCGCCGCTTTTCACCAGACAGCGGCTCTCTGTGGGGGAACGAGGTCGGTTACTTGTCCTCATCCATGCATATATTCCGATATAAGAATTGCCCCGCAGGACTGCGAGGACAATTTACTCTGCTATATTATCCGCTTTTTTTCCCGTTGTCAAGAGCAAAAAAGCCGATTCTGCGGATGATACTGCAACATTGAAGAAAACTTAATTCCCTTTTTGCCGGAAATATGATATGATAGCACCATGAAAAAGAGCCCATTGCCTCCAATAGAGGCGGCGGCGGGCCATCTGAATGAGGTGAGCCTTTTGAATCAAAACATCGACGCCGTGGTAGTCGGCGCAGGCTATGCGGGCGCTGTGTCCGCCCGTGTGCTGGCAGAGCGGGGCATGAAAGTGGCCCTGCTGGAGCGACGGGACCATGTGGCGGGCAACGCCTACGACCGCCCCGATGAGGCGGGGGTGCTGATCCACCAGTACGGTCCCCATATCTTCCACACCAACGACAAGGGGGTCTACGACTGGCTGTCCCGTTTCACCCAGTGGCGGGACTATCAGCACCGGGTCATTGCCAACATCCCCGGCGAAAACGACACCCGCATGACCTATCCCGTCCCCTTCAACCTGACCTCCCTGGAGACCGCCTTCGGCCCGGAGGAGGGCAAGCGGCTGGGCGAGAAGCTGCTGGCGGCCTACGGCCCCGAGCGGAAGGTCACCATTCTGGAGCTGCGGCAGAACGCCGACCCGGAGATCTCCGCTCTGGCCGACTACGTCTACGAGCACGTGTTCGTCCACTACACCATGAAGCAGTGGGGCCAGAAGCCCGAGGAGATCGACCCCAACACCACCGCAAGAGTCCCCATCTTCCTGTCCCGGGACGACCGGTACTTCCAGGACGCCTATCAGGGGATGCCCCTGGAGGGCTACACCCCCATGTTCGAGCGGATGCTGGACCATCCCAACATCACCCTGGCTCTGGGTGTGGACGTGCTCAACGCCATGGAGCTGTCCGACGGGGTCATCAAGTTCGAGGGAAAGCCCTTCCACGGCCCCGTGATCTACACCGGACAGGTGGACGAGCTGTTCCGCTTCCGGTTCGGCCCTCTGCCCTACCGGACCCTGGACTTCCGCTTTGAAACCCTGGATCAGGACGACTTCCAGGGCTACGGCACCGTGAATTACACCGTGGACCGGCCCTACACCCGGATCACCGAGTTCAAGCACCTGACCGGCCAGAACATCCCCGGCAAGACCACCATCGTCAAGGAGTTCTCCAAGGCCTATGCGGGCCTCCCCAATGAGACTCCTTACTACGCCATCATCAACCCGGCCAACAACGAGCTGTACGGCAAGTATCACGCTCTGGCGGAGCAGTACCCCAACCTGCACCTGCTGGGCCGTCTGGCGGAGTACAAGTACTACAACATGGACGCCATCGCGGGCCGCGCGCTGGATCTGGCCCAGAGCCTGTGACCATCATAAAAAAGAGGAGAGTTTGACATGGATAAGCTGATCACCTTCGCAGTCCCATGCTACAATTCCGCCGAGTACATGGAGCATTGTGTGGAGACCCTGCTCCAGGGCGGCGACGACATTGAGATCATTCTGGTGGACGACGGCTCCACCAAGGACGACACCCCCGAGATCTGCGACCGCTACGCCGAGCAGTACCCCGACATCATCCGCGCCATCCACCAGCCCAACGGCGGCCACGGCGAGGGCGTGAACCAGGGCATCCGCAACGCCCGGGGCATCTATTATAAGGTAGTGGACTCCGACGACTGGGTGGACGTGGACGCCCTCCGCAAGGCGCTGGACAAGCTGCGCCAGTTCGTCCGGGACCGCAAGCTGGTGGACATGATGGTGTGCAATTACGTCTATGAGCACGTGGAGGACAACACCCAGAAGGTGGTCCACTACCGGAACGTGTTCCCCCGGAACAAGGTCTTCGGCTGGGACCAGGTCGGCCGCTTCCGCCCCTCCCAGTACCTGCTGATGCACTCCGTCATCTACCGCACCCAGCTGCTGCGGGACTGCCGTCTGGAGCTGCCCAAGCACACCTTCTACGTGGACAACATCTTCGTCTATCAGCCCCTGCCCTACGTGAAGAACATCTACTATCTGGACGTGGACCTGTACCGCTACTTCATCGGCCGGGCCGACCAGTCCGTCAACGAGGCCGTCATGGTCACCCGGGTGGACCAGCAGCTCCGCGTGACCTACCAGATGATCGAGTCCCACGACCTGCGGGAGGTGGGCCTCCAGCACAAGAAGCTGGGCCGGTATATGTTCAACTATCTGGCCATGATGATGGCCATTTCCTCCATCTTCCTGGTCATCGACAACACCCCGGAGTCTCTGGGCAAGCGGACCCAGCTGTGGGAGTTCCTCCGCACCGTGGACTCCGGCCTGTACCGGAAGATGAAGTACGGAGCCGTCTCCGCCTTCACCACCTTCCCCGGCTACCAGGGCAGAAAGCTGTCTGTCCGGCTGTACCGGCTGGCACGGAAGATCTACAAGTTCAACTGACAGAACAAGACGCCCCTGCACTTCGGTGCAGGGGCGTTTCTTGTTCCGGAGAAGAAAAAAGCACCCCGCCGACGGCGGGGTGCTTCTGCGTACTCGGGAAATATTACTGTGCGCCCTCGGGAGGCTGAGGGGCGGGCTTGGCGGCCTCTTCGGCGGCCTTCTTGTCCTGGATGGCCTTCAGCTCCTGGTTGACAGCCATCTTCAGGGTGTCGGCCTTCTTGGTGTAGGCCACGGGGTCGATCTTGTCGAACTCCTTGGTCTTTTTCACACCGGCCTCCTCCATCCACTTGTCGCTCATGTCCTCCATCTGGCGGTAGACCAGCTCCTGGCGCAGGGGCTTCAGGTCCACGGGCAGACGCATGATGATGTGGTAGCCGAACTCGCTCTTGACCACGTCGCTGATCTGACCGACCTGGAGCGCCAGAGCGGCCTTCTCGAACTCGGGGACCATCTGGCCCTTGGTGGCGTCGTAGCCGTTGGGAGCGGTGGCCAGGCCGGGATCGTCGGAGTGCTTCTTCATCAGCTCGTCGAACTTGGCTGCGGGGTCCTCGGCGGCGCGGATCTGAGCCAGCAGCTCGTCCACCAGAGCCTTCTTCTCCTTCACGGTGGCCTCGTCGAACTCCTTGTTGGTGGCGGGGTCCTTGGTGGCGATCAGGATGTGCTTGGCGCGGTAGGCGCCCAGCTCCTTGTCGGCGAACTCCTGGACCTGGGCGTCGGAGGGGTACTTCTCAGCGCCCTCGCCGAAGAACTTGTTCTGCAGGGCCTCGTACAGCTTGGCGGACTCGTACATCCGGCGGTGCTGCTCCTCGGTGGTCAGCTGCATCCAGAGGACGTGGTCCAGCATCTCGTGGCTGCCCAGCTCCTCCTCGGTCTTTTTGATGTCGTCCTCCAGGAACTTCTTCTCCTCCTCGGTCATGGCGAGACCTTCCTTCTTGGCGATCTCGGGGACCAGAGTGTAAAAGGCGGCGCTCTCCAGGGCGTTCTCCATCATGACCTGCTTGAAGGTCTTGCCCTCCTCTGCCTCCTCATCCCAGGGGATCTCGGTGATACCGTAGGGAGCCAGCTGGTACATGTACAGGTCCACGCCGTAGCTCAGCCAGTGCAGGAAGTCGGCGGCGGTGACCTCCAGGTCGCCCACGGTGGCCACCACGGTGTCGGGCTTCATGCCGGAGCAGGCTTCAAAGGGGTCCTTGACCTTGGACAGGTCCATGGGCTCGATCTTCTGCTGGCTGGCGGAGGAGGAGCTGCCGGAGGCAGCGCCGGACTTGTCGCCGCTGTTACAGCCGGCCAGAACGCCCAGAGACATCACCAGCGCCAGGGCCAGGGCCAGAGCGCGCTTCATCTTCTTCATATCGTTTGATTCCTTTCAAATTGTGGAATTTTCATGGGAAACACCGTTTTTCGTCGGCGTATTTATTATCATAGCACAATCAGGGTCTTCCCGCAAGAATCAGCCCTGTTTTTTCTGGGCGGCGTAGGCCTCCACCAGCTTCTGGGCCGCCCGGAGGATATCGTCTCCCCTTCTCAGGGTCAGCAGCAGCTGGGACCCGGCGGTGCTGTCTATGAACTTCAGCCGGTCCTTGTAGTCCTTGGCGGCGCACAGCTCAAAGACGCGCTCCAAATCGACCTCTTTCAGGGTCAGCTTCAGCTTGTTGTCCCGCTGTTCGATGTCGGTGATGTTGGCAGGGGCGGCGGCGGCCCGGAGCAGGGCCACGGAGATCAGGTTGTTCACCGCCTTGGGTGCCTCGCCGTAGCGGTCCATCATCTCGTCCATCAGGTCGTCGGCCTCCTCCTCGCTCCTGAGGGCGGCGATGCGGCGGTACAGGTCCATTCTCTGGTCGGAGGAGGACACATAGGAGTCCGGAATGTTGGCGGACACGCTGATGGTGGCGGAGCACTGGGTTTTCACGGGGACAGGGAGCCCCTGTTCGGTCAAAACCGCCTCCTCCAGCAGGCTCAGGTACATGTCGTAGCCCACGGACAGCATGAAGCCGGACTGCTCCGGGCCCAGCACGTTGCCCGCGCCCCGAATCTCCAGGTCCCGCATGGCGATCTTGAAGCCGGAGCCGAACTCGGCGAACTCCCGGATGGCGCTGAGCCGCTTGGCGGCCACCTCGGACAAGACCTTTCCTCTCCGGAAGGTCAGGTAGGCGAAGGCCCGGCGGTTGGAGCGGCCCACACGGCCTCTCAGCTGGTGGAGCTGGGCCAGCCCCAGCCGGTCCGCGTCCTCGATGATCAGGGTGTTGGCGTTGGGCAGGTCGATGCCCGTCTCGATGATGGTGGTGCAGACCAACACGTTCAATTCGCCGTCGGTCATGCGGCTCATCACGTCGTCGATGGCCTCCTGAGGCATTTTGCCGTGGGCCACACCCACGGCGGCCTCGTCGCCCAATAACTCCTGGATCTGCCGGGCGCACCGCTCGATGGTGTCCACCCGGTTGTGGAGGTAGTAGATCTGACCGCCGCGCTCCAGCTCCCGGCGCATGGCGTCACCCAGCACCTGCCAGTTGTGCTCCAGCACGTAGGTCTGGACGGGCAGACGGTCCGAGGGCGGCTCCTCCAGGGTGGACATGTCCCGGATGCCGCTGAGCGCCATATTTAAGGTTCTGGGAATGGGGGTGGCGGACAGGGTCAGCACGTCCACCTGCTTGAAGTGCTCCTTCAGCTTCTCCTTGTGCTCCACGCCGAACCGCTGTTCCTCGTCCACCACCAGCAGGCCCAGATTCTTGAACTCCACATCCTTGTTGAAGAGCCGGTGGGTGCCCACCAGAATGTCGACTTTGCCCTCCGCCACATTTTGCAGGGTTTTCTTCATCTGGGCGGGGGTGCGGAACCGGGACACCACGTCGATGGTCACGGGGTAATGGGAGAACCGCCGCATGGCGTTGAGGTAGTGCTGGCGGGCCAGCACGGTGGTGGGCACCAGAATGGCGGCCTGTTTGCCGTCCAGCACACACTTCATCATGGCCCGGAAGGCCACCTCGGTCTTGCCGTAGCCCACGTCGCCGCAGAGCAGGCGGTCCATGGGGGTGGGGCGCTCCATGTCGTCCTTGATCTCCCGGATGCACCGCAGCTGGTCGGAGGTCTCGGTGTACTCGAACTGCTCCTCAAACTCCTGCTGCCAGGGGCTGTCGGGGGAAAATGCGTAGCCGGGCTGTCTCTGCCGCTGGGCATACAGCTGAATCAGACCCTTGGCCAGGTCCCGGACGGCCTTCCTGGCCTTGGTCTTGGCCTTCTCCCAGGTGCCGCCGCCCAGCCGGTCCAGCCGCTTGGTCTCGGCGGCGTCCTCTCCCCCGCCGATGTACTTGGCGATGAGGTCCATCCGCTCGGCGGGGACGTACAGCACGTCGGTGCCTGCGTACTGGATTTTCAGATAGTCCTTCTGGACCCCGTCCACGGGCATTTTCACCATGCCCTGATAGCGGCCCACGCCGTTGTCCTGATGGACCACCAGGTCGCCGGGGTGCAGGTCGGTGAAGGAACTGAGCTTCTGTCGGTTTGTCGCGCCCCGCTTGGCCTTGGGACGCTCCTTTTTCAGCGAGCGGGTGCCCTCGGTGAGGACCACCAGCCGCAGGTCGGGGTACTCCAGTCCGGCGGACAGGCCGCCCAGGGTGATGACGGTGGTGCCGGGCCGGGGCAGCTCCTTCATGCGGAAATCCACCGCCGCCTTCACCTTTTTCTCCCGGAGGAGGGTCTGCAGGTCCAGAGCCTTCTGCTCGCCGGACACCAGCACCAGGGAGGAACAGCCCATGTTCTGATAGTGGATCAGGTCCTGGGCCGCCGTCTCCAGACTGCCGCCGAAGGAGGGCAGCTGCTTGGCCATGACGGAGCCCAGATACCGGGGCGGGATGGGGTAGCTGGAGGTGGTGAAGGAGTCCAGGAACACCAGGGGCCAGTCCTCCAGGCGGCTGAGCAGCTGGGGATAGCTGCGGGCCAGAATGGCGCAGGAGCCGTCCAGCTCCCCGCGCTCCAGCAGGACCTGAGCGTCCTCCTCCAGCTGCCATTGGTAGCTTTTGGCCCGGTCGCCGATGCGGGCGCACTCGGAGAACACCACACAGGCCTCCGGAGGCAGATAGTCCACACCGGTGGTCAAATCGGGGTAAATGAGGGGCAGATAGCGGTCGATGGCCGGGAAGGAGCGGCCCGTCAGCAGGGCCTCCCGGTCCTTGCGAAGGGTGGCGGAAAGCTCCGCTTTTCCGCTCTTTTCCGCCTTCTGGGCCAGCTTTTCCAGCTTCACGCCCAGTCCGGCCAGACCGCCGGGAGCCAGCCGGGGCAGGGCCTCGGCGGCGGGGAGCAGGGTCACCCGGTCCACGTTCTCAATACGGCGCTGGGTCTCCGGGTCGAACCAGCCCATGGTATCCACCTCGTCGCCCCAGAACTCCGCCCGGACGGGCCTGTCGGTGCCGGGAGAGAACACGTCCAGAATACCGCCCCGGACGGCGAACTGGCCCACGGCCTCCACCTGGTCGCCCCGGACATAGCCCGCGGCGGTCAGGGTCTCACACAGCGCCTCCAGCTGGTAGATCCCGCCGCTTTTCAGCTCCACACCGCAGGTCTCCAGGACCTCCGGCGGCATGGTGCGCTGGAGTAAGCTCTCCACCGTGGCCACCAGAACGGGGATCTCGCCCCGGGTCAGCTGTCGGAAGAGAGACAGCCGCCGATGCTCCCACTGGTGGGAGACGGAGGCGGCATTGTGGAAGGTAAATTCTCTGGGGGTCAGCAGAGGGACCTGCTCCCCGGTCAGGGCGGTCAGATCCCGGCGGAGCTGGTCGCCCTCGCTGTCGCTGGAGCAGACCACCACCACGGGCCGCTTGGCCAGCAGAGCAAGTCCCGCCGCCATATGGGCGCGGTGGATCGCCGCCACACCGGACAGAGCCGCAGGGCTGCGGCCTCCCTCGATGGCGGTAAGAAGCTCCCGGAATTCCGGCATACGGTTCAACGCCGCCGTCAGCAGTTTCATCAGCTCTTACCTCTTTCCTGTGTTTCATCCGTTCTCCGGATATGCTCACATGACTATTTTATCGTATGGTCAGGTCAGCATATGCGGGGAAAATTGGGGTTTCCCTCGTCCTGCCCGCAGGCGGAAAGCCTCGTCCTGCCCGCAGGCGGAAAGCCTCCCCTGTGCAAGGGGAGGCAAGGGGGCAAAGACTGCGGCCTTTTTCTTCTGTTTCCCCTCGGAACCCTCTGCACCACGGCCGCCATATATGGCGGCCCTACGGCGTTTCAGGCGGAATGTCCAACAACGGAAAACCGCCGTATCCACCACCGCAGTACGGGCGGCACCGGCGGGCCACAGTGGAAAAACGCTTCTGTTTTCAGTCTTTGCATGGCCCCGGCGGGCGGATCATGTTACTCCCGTAAAATGTCCGTGATTTCTGCCCACGGTGGAGCGTAGCCGTCGATGGAGCAGATTTTGCCGCCCATCGAAAACCCTTCCTGCCGCCAACGACCCCCGTAACCAAGAGGTCCGGGGAAAACGCCATTGAAAACACGGGAGTGTTTTCGGCGTTGTCCCCGGCGGCGTTTCGCCTACCTTGCCGACGTGGGCAAGGTAGGTCGCTCCTCAGAGCGAAACTCTCCTTAACCGTTGAACCGGTTCATACCCTTATCGATGCCGTCCTTGAGGATGCACTCGATGGCGTCGCATGCCTTTTTGACGGCCGCGTCGATGGCCTTCTTATCCTCGCCCTTGAACTTACCCAGGACCCAGTCGGCCATGTCGTAGTCGGGGTGGGGCTTCTCGCCCACGCCCACCCGGACCCGGGGGAACTGGTCGGTGCCCAGGTGCTGGATGATGTTTTTCAGACCGTTGTGACCACCGGCGGAGCCGCCTCTGCGGATGCGCAGACGGCCCACGGCCAGGGCGGTATCGTCGGAGACCACCAGCACGTGATCGGGAGCCACCTTGTAGAAGTCCACGGCCTGCCGGACGGCCTCGCCGGACAGATTCATGTAGGTGACGGGCTTCATGACCAGCACCTTTTCCCCGGAAATGGTGAGAATGTTGGTCAGGGCCTTGAATTTCAGCTTCTGGATGGGGGCGTTGGCCCGCTCGGCCATCTCGTCGGCCACCATGAAGCCCACATTGTGGCGGGTGTTCTCGTACTGGTCGCCGGGGTTGCCCAGGCAGACCAGCAGCCAGCTGGCGCCGCCGGAATTTTTAAATAACATCGGGAATTTCCTCACTTTTCCGCCCATTTTGTCTGTGAAAAGCCAAAGAAGGGGCGGGTAACTGGTACCCGCCCCTGGAATGGGCCTTGCGATTCTGTCTCTGTTCGATTAGGGGAACAGGGGGGAGATGGAAGTCTCCATGTAGATGTGGCTGATGGCCTCGGCGAACATGTGAGCCACGGACAGATACTTGATCTTGGTGCTGTCGTTGCCGGGCTTGCGGGGGATGGTATCCAGGAAGATGACCTCGTCGATGACGGAGTCGTTGATGCGCTGGATGGCGGGGCCGGACAGAACGCCGTGGGAGGCGCAGGCGGTGACGTCCTTAGCGCCGCCGATCTCGACCAGAGCCTTAGCGGCGTGGCACAGAGATCCACCGGTGTCCACCATGTCGTCCAGCAGGATGACGTGCTTGCCGCGGACGTCGCCGATGATGTTCATGACCTCGGAGGAGTTGGCCTTCTGGCGGCGCTTGTCCACGATGGCCATGGGCATGTCCAGCTTCTGAGCGAAGGCGCGGGCGCGGGCCACGGAACCCACGTCGGGAGAGACGACCATGGTGTCGTCGTGGACGTCCTTGAACTTCTCGATGAAGTGGTCAACGAACACGGGGGAGCCCAGCAGGTTGTCCACGGGGATATCGAAGAAGCCCTGGATCTGGTTGGCGTGCAGGTCCATGGTCAGAACGCGGTCAGCGCCGGCCTCGGTCAGCAGGTTGGCAACCAGCTTGGCAGAAATGGGATCACGGGGCTTGGTCTTGCGGTCCTGACGGGCGTAGCCGAAGTAAGGGATCACGGCGGTGATCCGGCCGGCGGAAGCGCGCTTCAGGGCGTCGATCATAATGAGCAGCTCCATCAGGGAGTCGTTGACGGTGCCGGGCTTGCCCTCCTTGACGAAGGAGCAAGTGGACTGAACCACGAACACGTCGGAACCGCGAACGGTCTCATAGATAGAGGCGAAGTTCTCACCATCGGAGAAAGCGCCTACCTCGGCATTGCCCAGAGGAATATCCAGCTCACGGCAGATATCCTTGGCCAGCTGAGGGTTGGCATTACCAGTGAATACCTTAATGTCCTTCCCATGTGCGATCATAATACAGCATCCTCCTACTTTTTGGACGGGGAATCTCTCTAAATTCAAGCCGTCCTCTTATTATTATGTCTGTTGTATCGGGGTTTTTGCTTATGTGCTGTGCTTCTCCCGGTTGAGCCTTGCCCAGCCGTCCCTGTTTTGCTGTCGGGCGCGGCCGATGGACAGAGCATCCTCCGGAATATCCTCCGTCACAGTGGTGGCGGCGGCGATGAACGCCCCATCACCCACGGTGACCGGTGGTACAAAATTAGTATTGCAGCCGATGAACACGCGGCTGCCGATCTCGGTGCGGGACTTCACGAAACCGTCGTAGTTGCAGGTGATGACGCCGCAGCCGAAGTTGCAGTCGTCGCCCACGTCGCTGTCGCCCACGTAGGTCAGGTGGGCCATTTTGGTGCCCCTGCCCAGGTTGGAGTTCTTGATCTGGACGAAAGCGCCCAGCTTGGACTCCGCGCCGACGACGCAGTGGGGCCGGACGTGGGTGTAGGGACCCAGCTCGCAGCGGTCCTCAATGGTGCTGTCCTCGCACTGGGAGGCATTGATGACCACGTCATCCCCCACGGTGCAGTCGGTCAGCATGGCGTTGGGACCGATGGTGCAGTTTTTACCCACCACGGTCTTTCCGCGCAGGATGGTCCCGGGCAGCAGCACGGTGCCTGCGCCCACGGAGACCTGCTCCTCAACATAAACGGCGGAGGGGTCCATCATCACGACCCCGGACTCGAACAGCGCTTTGCGCTTGGCTTCCAGTGCGGCGGCTTGCTGGTACATGGACTTCCTCCTGTCTCGCATAATTAAATCATTCTCATACACTTTAAATAATATCAGTTTTGCCCCACGGTTACAAGGGCATATCTTTCGAAAAAATGGAAAAAGATTCTCTGATTTCATACATATTGCTTGACATAATTGTCTGAAATTGCCACATAGGAAAAATTGCGGGGTTTTTCCCGTATTTTTCCCGGTCTGTTTACGGGAATTTAATTGGAAACGGGGGCGCATTTTGGCGGGGGTAAGAGAAGAGTGAAGGGTGAAGAGAAACGGTGCGCTTCGCGCATTTGTGATCCGCGCGGCGGGGACGGAAGATAGGAAATAAAACAGGCTTTGCCCCCTTGCCTCCCCTGTGCAAGGGGAGGTGGCAGGTCCGCAGACTGGTGACGGAAGGGTTGTAATCTACCGTTCTTTGACCATCTCTCAAGCAGGACTGCCCATGCAGGTTACAATCCCCCAGCCGCAAGCGGCAGCCCCCTTTGCACAAGGGGGCCTTTGGCAAAGACTGTTCCGGGTCCTATCCCCCGTCCCGCCGCGCGGCATTCAAATCCGCGCCGCAGGCGTACCACATCTTTTTGCTTTTCTTTTTTCTCTTCCCACGGTACAAAAAGGCCACCCCTCCAAGGCCGGGAGGGGTGGCTGGGTGAAAATTGTCAGGTCGCAGCGGCCAGAGGCTGAACGCCCAGGCGCTCGCGCAGGCGGGCAGGGTGGTACATACGAGAGAATTCCACGCCGGCGCAGAAGGTGTCCACCAGATCCACCACCACGGCCTCGGCAGAGCGGGGCAGAGCGCCGCCTGCGGGCCACATATGGGAGAGGATGATGTTCCGTTCCTTGTCGGTGAGATGAGTGATCTGCTCGGCGTTCCGGGCGGCGGCCTTGGGATGGTCGAAGCACTGGAACCCGGGGTGGGCAGACTTGTCCTTGGAGTCGTAGAGGTACAGATCGTGGAGCAGACCGCCGCGGGCAACCGCGGTGGTGTCCAGATGCAGGGCCTTGGCGACCCGGAAGGACCAGTAGGCCACAAACAGAGAGTGATCCAGGGTGGAGATCCGGCCGTGGTGGTTCCAGCGGCCCATGCTCCGCACCTGCTCAGTCCCAAGCAGCTCCTCAGTCGTAGAAATAAACTCGCGCATATGGTGGTTCATCGGAATCAGTCCTTTCTGTTCGGTGACAAAATCCTATGATTCAGAGGGGTTCGGCCTTCCTCCGATCACGCCATATCTGCTAACGGAGTGCCTCCGGTTAGCTTAGTCTATTTTACTCCTTTTTCTCCCGTTTGTCTTGTGGTATTTTCTGGATTCCCCTGCCGATTTATGGTCTGTTTTCCAATTTTAAGCCTCTTTCGTGGTGTTTCATCCATTCAATGTGGTACATTTTCAGATGGGTGCCTGTTGTATATTCGTCCTCTCCCCTGTCCCGCCGCGCGGAAAAAGCCTCCCCTGTGTAAGGGGAGGTGGTCCGAAGGACCGGAGGGGTTGTACGTTTCCCGTCACGTACAATCCCCCAGCCGCAAGCGGCAGCCCCCTTTACACAAGGGGGCCTTTGGCAAACATCGTTCCAAATCCTAACTCCCGTCCCTCGTCCCGCCCGCAGGCGGCGCATCCAAGCCTCCCCCTGCGGGGGAGCCTTGGAACGACGGTTTTTCGTTTCATATCTGAAATCTGTCTTTCAATTCGTTTTATATGGCCTGTCCTAAAATTGCGGCCGCGATCTATCGCGGCCCTACGGCTTCTACTGCCGCATTTCTTAAAACAATGTAGGGCCGCCATATATGGCGGCCGCCCTGCAACATCATTCCGACACATCCCGCTGTTATCCTTAAATAAAACAAATCCCGTGAAAATTCTTTCAAATTCCGCTGATTTTCTCTGAAAACAAAACCTTCATAAATTCTTAAAGGAATCTTAATTGATTTCCGGGCGGGTCGGCCCTATACTAAGTGTACTAAGACACCTAGTACAGTTTCAGCGGCAAGACCGCAGAAAGGAGGGCCGGACATGTTGACCCTGAATTACCGGGACCCGCGCCCCATTTATGAACAGGTCCGGGATCAGCTCCGGCGGCTGATGGTGACGGGGGTGCTGACGGAGGACGAGAAATTGCCCTCTGTCCGCACGCTTGCCAGCTCTCTGGCCATCAACCCCAACACCATCCAGCGGGCCTATGACGCATTGGCGGCGGAGGGCTACGTCTACTCCGTGCCGGGCAAGGGCTCCTTCGTCGCCCCCAACGCCGGAGTGGACGAGAACCGGAAAACGTCCCTGTTGGAGCGCTTCGACAAGACGGTCACGGAGCTATTTTATCTGGGCGTGACCCGTGAACAACTGCTGGGCCGGCTGACGGCTCTGGAGGGAGGAACTGAGACATGATTCAAATCAACAACGTGGTCAAGACCTTCGACGGCTTCCGGGCTCTGGACGGTCTGACCATGAGCGTGGAGAAGGGCTCCATTTACGGGCTGGTCGGCCCCAACGGCGCAGGCAAATCCACCATTTTACGCCACATCACCGGCATTTACCGCCCCGATTCCGGCTCCATCCTCATTGACGGCCAGCCCGTATTCGAGAACCCCGCCGTCAAGGCCCGGATGGGCGTCATCCCCGACGACCTGTACTACTTCACCTCCGCCAGCACCCGGGACATGATGAAGTTTTACCGGGGCCTCTACCCCCAGTTCAACGACAAGCGGTATCAGGCTCTGGCCGACCTCTTCCCCGAGGTCAACGAGAACCAGCCCATCCGCCGCCTGTCCAAGGGCATGCAGAAGCAGAGTGCCTTCTGGCTGTCCCTGTGCTGTCAGCCCGACCTGTTGGTGCTGGATGAGCCGGTGGACGGACTGGACCCGGTGATGCGCCGACAGGTCTGGTCCCTGCTGATGAACGACGTGGCCCAGCGTGGCACCACCGTTCTGGTCAGCTCCCACAACCTGCGGGAGCTGGAGGACGTGTGCGACCACGTGGGTATGCTGTCCCACGGAAAAGTCCTGCTGGAGCGGTCTCTCACCGACCTTCAGGACAATATCGTCAAGCTTCAGCTGGCCTTCCCCACTCTGGAGCTGCCGGAGTTCCCCCAGAACCTGAACATTCTCCACGCTTCCCAGCTGGGCCGGGTACATACCCTCATCGTCCGGGGCAATCTGGAAGATATCAAGGCCCGGATGGCACGGCTGGACCCCCTGTTCATGGAGGCCCTGCCCCTGACCCTGGAAGAGATCTTTATTTATGAATTAGGAGGTGAGGGCTATGCGGTCCACGACGTGCTGGCTTAATTCCACTCTGTATCACAAAACCATGAGCCGTTTCTGGCCCGTGTGGGCGGGTTACGGCCTTCTGTTGGCTTTCCTCTTCCCGCTGAACCTGCTCCAGCAGTTCCACTACGCCGATCAGGATATCAACCGGATGCTCCGTTCCGCCGTCAATCTGGCCCAGATCACCGGTCCCTTCGTCCTGGTCCTCATGGTGGGCTGTGTGCTGGTGGCTATGGGGGTATACGGCTACCTCTATAACAATCGGGCGGCCTGCATGATGCACGCTCTGCCCCTCCGCCGGGAGACTTTATTCACCACCCAGTATCTGGCGGGTCTGTCCATGCTGATCCTGCCCGTCCTGCTCATGACCGTGCTGGCCACCTTTGTGGAGATGGCCTACCTCCCCATGGAGCATTGGCCTCTGGCCCTGTCCTCCCTGTGGGCACTGGTGCTGACCATGGCCATTTCCTCCCTGTTCTTCTTCTCTCTGGCCTCCTTCTGCGCCATGTTCACCGGACATATTTTAGCACTCCCCGTGTTCTACGCCGTGGCCAACTTCGCCGCCGCCGTGCTGTACGCCCTGTTCTCTGAGCTGGCCCGCAGCTTCCTCTTCGGCTTCACCACCGCACGGGCCACCCCCAAGCTGGTGGAGTTCCTGTTCCCCTTCTTCACCCTGAGCCGGGCCTCGGAGTGGATCATCACCTTCAAGGACGTCCCCATCCAATCTAACCCCGAAATCCTGACAGCCATCCCCGTGGAGGCCCATCTGAACGAGCCCGTCACCCTGGCCATCTACGTGGCGGCCGCTCTGGTGCTGGCCGGCATCGCCCTCCTGCTGTACAAAAACCGCCGCATTGAGAGCGCAGGGGACGTGATCTCCATCCCCGCCGTCCGTCCCCTGTTCCAGATCGGCGTCTCTCTGGCCGTGGGTCTGGGACTGGGCCTCCTCACCGCCATGTTCTTCGATCTGGCCGACCACCTGCTCCCCCTGACCCTGCTGGTCATCCTCTGGGCCGTGGTGGGCTGGTTCGCCGCCTCCATGTTTTTGGAGAAGTCCTTCCGGGTGCTGAAGCACTGGAAGGGGGCCCTCTGCATGGCCGCCGCTCTGGCTCTGGTGTCCGGCGCGCTGAAATTCGACCTCTTCGGCTATGAGCGCCGCATCCCCGTCGCCGAGGAGGTAAAACAGCTGGTGGTGGAGATGGATCTGGGCGGCCCCGCCGACTCCGGCAACCGGGTCCATCTGGAGCTCACCGACCCGGAGCAGATCCGCACCTTCCTGAGCCTCCACCGCACCGTGACCGAGGGCCGGGAGCAGTACCGGGACAACCACAGCGGAGACAATCTGTTCTATCTGAGTCTGACCTACCACCTGAAAAACGGCAGGGAGATGACCCGCTTTTACCGCCAACTCCCCGTAAACCGGAACGAGCTGGAGGACGAGGGCTCTCCGTCCCAGCAGTATCAGGCCATGCTCAATGACCGGAAGCTGGTGGCCCTGGCCTACGGCTTCGACAAGGTGAAGGACGGCCAGCTGGTGGGTCTGGAGATCCAGGGTGCCTTGGCGCACAGCGACGAGTACGACGGCGCCTATGTGGGCTTCACCCCTGACAACCTGACCGCCCAGCAGATCACCGCCATTTGGAATGCCGTCCGGCAGGACTTCGACGAGGGCACCATGGGCGTCCGCTACCCCTTCGACGACAAGGAGCGCTGGGAGAACACCTACCGCACCGACCTGGTCTTCCGGTTCTCTCTCCCCGTGGAAAGCAAGCAGGAGGATACCCTACTCTATACCGATGTGACCATCACCCTGACCCCCAACGCCAAGCACACTCTGGCTCTGCTGGAGGAATACGATGTGTTCGGTGAGGACTACGCCATCGCGCCCCACACCATCGGCGAGATGGGCGGCGAGGAGATCAATATGGACCCCAACAGCGCAGAAATCAGTCTGCCTGTTACTGAGTCCATGGGATAAAGTCCGGTTTTGTTCTGTTCCCAAAGGGTTTCGCCTGCTGGCGAGGTACTTTTCAACCGATTGAAAAGTACCCAAAAGATCGCCGGGGGCCGTGCCGAAAACACTCCCGTGTTTTCAATGGCACCGTCCCCGGACCCCCGGAAACGGGAGCCGTGGGCGGTGGGCGGGGTTTTCGATGGGCTGCAAAATCTGCTAAATCGACAGCAACGCTCCACCCCGGGCAGAAATCACCGGCATTTTACGGGAGTAACATGATCCGCCCGCCGGGTTTATGCAAAAACTGCACCAGAAGCGTTTTTCGATGCTTGGCCCGCCGGCACCGCCCGTCATGCGGAAGTTCTATCGATAAATCGTTGGCAATTCGGGCGGCACCAGAGGGCGCATTCCTTCGGATGCTTCTATTCTCAGTTCTTGCCGTAACGCCGATGGGCGTTCAAGTATCCCCCGTAAAACAGAGCAAATTTCAGACTGAGAAAATGCATAGTGGCCCATGAAGCAGATTTTGCCACGCCCGAAAGCCGCAATGCCGCCAAAGAAAACCCCCGTAACAAGGGGTCCGGGGAAAACACCATTGAAAACGGGACGTTTTCGGTGTTGTCCCCGGCGGCGTTTTGGTTCCTTTGCCGCCGCGGGCAAAGGAACACCCCCGCAGGCCGTCCCTTCCTTTCTTTTCAGTCAAGCGAGGTAATACCATGAAACATTTGAAGCTTTTTCTTCTCTCCGCCGTCCTGTTGATCTTCTGCACCGCCTGTGGCATGGCCCAGCCGGAGCACGACGTCCAGATCACCATTCCGGCCCACAGCACGGAGGCGTTCCACTTCTCCGAGGAGCAGATCTCCCCTGTTTTCCACACCATCGCCCTTTCCTGTGGAAAAGGTCTGGGGGACTGCGGCGTGGTCCTCCGGGAGGTGGACGCTCCCGTCCCCTCCGATCAGGGACACTACCTGACCGGAGGCATCTCCGTGAAGGCAGAGGCCCAGAAGGGCGTGTGGTATCAGGTGGGCGTGGCCGTCGGCAACGACACCGACGAGGACAAGGTGGTCTACGTCCACGTAAAGGGCGCAGACGTCCGCATCGACTGACCCCTTCTTTACACCCCAGGCTCTTCGTGCTACCATAATACCTGTCTGAAACGCTCCATCCACCCTGCCGCACCGGATGCGGCCCACCTAAAGAGGTAAGAAACATGAAAACGATCAACGGAATTTTGAAAAAATACAGCCACGCATGGGTGTTCCTGTACTGGCTGATCTATCTCCCCTGGTTTGGCTGGCTGGAGCGCACCGTCACCACCAATTTTCACGTGCTGGAGTCCACCTGGGACAAGTACATCCCCTTCTGCGAATATTTCATCGTCCCCTATCTGCTGTGGTTCCCCTTTGTGGCGGCGGTCATCACCTGGTTTTTCCTGAAGGAGGACCGAAAGAGCTTCTATCAGATGACGGCTTACCTCTATGCGGGCATGACTCTGTTTCTGGTGTTCTGCACCCTCTATCCCAACGGCCTGAACCTCCGCCCCCAGGTTATCCCCAGAGATAACATTTTTGTGGATATGGTAAGGGCCATCTGGGCGGTGGACACCCCCACCAACGTCCTGCCCTCCCTCCATGTGTTCAACTCCGTGGCCTGCTGTGTGGCCGTGTTCCGCAGCGAGAAGCTGAAAAAGTACCCCTTCCTGCTGGGGCTGACCCTGTCTCTCACCGTGGCCATCTGCCTGGCCACCATGTTCCTGAAGCAGCACTCCGTCATCGACGTGGTCATGGCCCTGTTCATGGCCTTCGTCCTGTACCACGCCATCTACGCCCCTGTCAAGGTGCGGAAGTACTCCGCCGCAGGGTCGAGAACGTAAACACAAATCCCCGGCTCCCTGTGGGAGCCGGGGATTTTGTTCTTTTCAGGGGCTTTCGTCCCTCGTCCCCGCCCGTGGCGAAAAGCCTCCCCTGTGCAAGAGGAGGTGTGATCCGCCGTTCTTTGACCGCCTCTCAAGCAGAACTGCTCATGCAGGTTACAATCCCCCAGCCGCAAGCGGCAGCCCCCTTTGCACAAGGGGGCCTTTGGCAAATATCGTTCCAAATCCTAACTCCCGTCCCTCGTCCGTCAACGACACCTCTCCGTCTTGCCCTTCGGGCAATCCACCTCCCCTCAAGGGGAGCCAAGGCGGCAAAGACTGTTTCATTTTTCTTCTATCCGCCCTCGGTTCTCTCTGCAACACGGCCGCGATTTATCGCGGCCCTACCTTGTTTTAGGCCGCATTTTCGGTGAACGCCGTAGGGCCGCCATATATGGCGGCCGTCCCTCGTCCCGCCGCGCGGTTTTCAAATGCGCCGCAGGCGCACCGATTCTCTTCCCTTTTCACTCTTCCCTTTTCTCCAAATCCCCGCCAAAAAGGCAAAAAAGACCCCGCACCCGTTACCGGGTGCGGGGTCTCGATTATCTCAGCAGAAACTGGGAATCAGGTTCTCAGCACTTCTCGAAGATGGTGGCAACGCCCTGGCCGCCGCCGATGCACAGAGTAGCCAGACCCTTCTGGTCCTTCTCCAGCTCGTGCAGCAGGGTGACGATGATACGGGCGCCGGAGCAGCCGACGGGGTGACCCAGAGCGATAGCGCCGCCCTTGGGGTTGACCTTGCTCATGTCGAAGCCCAGCTCGCGGGCAACGGCGATGGACTGAGCGGCGAAAGCCTCGTTAGCCTCGACAACATCCATGTCCTCGATCTTCAGGCCGGCCTTGTCCATAGCCTGACGGCTGGAGGGGATGGGGCCCAGACCCATGACCTTGGGATCCACGCCGCCCTGGCCCCAGGAGATCAGCTTAGCCATGGGCTTCAGGCCGTACTTCTCGACGGCCTCGCCGGAGGCCAGGATGATGGCGGCAGCGCCGTCGTTGATGCCGGAAGCGTTGGCGGCAGTCACGCGGGGCTGGCCGTTCTCGTCGGACTCACGCAGGCACTTGGGCTCGAAGGTGTGAACGACCTCGGGCTTGGGGGACTCGGGACCCACAGGGAAAGCGGTGCGCAGCTTGGAGATACCCTCCACGGTAACACCGGCCTTGGGGAACTCGTCGGCCTTGAACTCGACCATTTCCTTCTTCTTCTTGACCATGACGGGGACGATCTCAGCGTCGAAAGCGCCGGCCTTCTGAGCGGCCTCGGCCTTGTTCTGAGAGTTGGCGGCGAACTCGTCCAGCTCGCGGCGGGTGATGCCCCAGATGTCGCAGATGTTCTCAGCGGTGGTGCCCATGTGGTAGTTATTGAAAGCGTCCCACAGGCCGTCCTTGATCATGGTATCGACGACCTTCTTGTCGCCCATGCGGGCGCCCCAGCGCTCGTTGGGCAGAGCAAAGGGAGCAGCGGACATGTTCTCGGTGCCGCCGGCCATAACGACCTCAGCGTCGCCGGCCTGGATGGAACGGGCAGCCTCGATGACGGACTTCATGCCGGAGCCGCAGACCATACCGACGGTGTAGGCGGGGACCTCGTAAGGCACGCCGGCCTTGACAGCGCACTGACGGGCGGGGTTCTGGCCCAGACCGCCGGTCAGGATGCAGCCGAACATGACCTCGTCCAGCATCTCGGGCTTCATGTTGGCGCGCTTCAGAGCCTCCTTGATGACCAGAGCGCCCAGCTCAACGGCGGGGGTGTCCTTCAGGGAACCGCCGAAGGAGCCGATAGCGGTACGGCAGCAGTTTACAACATAAACATCTCTCATGATTTCATATACCTCCAAATATTTTGGTATGGCACCCCGGTGGGTGCCAATATGAATTCGCTCTTATCCTGATTATATCGAAGTCACCCAAAAAAAGCAATAAAATTTTCGTGCCTTAAAGTATTCACTTCTGGACAAACTTACAAAAGAATCTTGACCTTTTTTGTTGAAAAAATTGACTTATATTGCTTTTTCGGTGTTTTTGCCCACTTCGGCAGTTGTTTTGCCTGTTTTCCCTTGTGCAGGACCCCGCTTTTTTCTTACATATTATGGATATACACAGAGGTAGAATGGAGTTGTATAACCGACGGACTATTCGGAACAGTTTCGCTTTGTAATGACACACCCGGACTTCTTCCAGTTGCCGGAATTTCCCCGGTTC
>SAMEA104404100__coassemble_549_pt1 | contig 40105 bp, 39 predicted proteins | sample SAMEA104404100__metabat2_low_PE_092 | metagenome-assembled genome bin SAMEA104404100 (sample SAMEA104404100) | Balaenoptera acutorostrata | reverse complement strand
ACATCGACGCCATGACCGAGCTGCGTCAGGGCATCGGCCTGCGTGCCTACGGCCAGAACGACCCCGTGGTGGCCTACAAGCAGGAGGGCTACGAGATGTTCGAGAACATGATCGCCGCCATCCAGGAGGAGACCCTCCGCCGTCTGTTCCTGGTGCAGCTGCGCCGGGATCAGGAGGTCAAGCGCGAGCGGGTGGCCAAGGTCACCGGCGAATCCGGCGGCAGCGACGGCACCGTGCAGCAGCAGCCCGTCAAGCGCATCATCCGCATCGGCCGCAACGATCCCTGCCCCTGCGGCTCCGGTCTGAAGTGGAAGAAGTGCACCTGCAAGCAGTACCACCCCGACCAGCAGTAATTCAAACAAACAAAAAGCCCGGAAGCATCAGCTTCCGGGCTTTTTTCTTATTCCCTGGGCGCTTCTTCGGCCTTGGGCGCCTCAGGCTGAGGCTCCTCCGCCTGTTTGGGCCCCTCCTTCTGTTCGGACTCCTTCTCTGGGGCCTTTTCCGCCTTGGGCTCCTTCACCCGGCCCATGGCGTGAATGACCCGCAGCAGCAGGGTCAGGGCCTGGACCAGCACCAGCAGCAGCAGGGCAAAATCCGGGATGATGCCGCCGTGGCCATACTTGAACCACAGCACCAGCACCGCCGCCGCCCCCAGCACCGCACGGACCAGCATGTCCAGCAGCCGCACGGGCAGGTACTCCCCCATTTTCAGCTCCACCCGGTGATCCAGCCAGTCGATGACCAGCAGGGCCGGGACGGTGCCCAGCATGAGCCCCAGAGAGGACTCCTTCACCAGCACCATCAGCAGCACACACACCACAACGGCGGTGGTCATCAGCGCCAGGGTAAAATAGCCCAGCAGACCGGGCCTGCGTTTTTCTTCCATAGTCTCGCCGCCTTTTTTCTTTCTACCTTCATTGTAAGGGAATCCGGCCCGCCCGTCAATTTCTTTTCCTGATTTTTCAAAAAAGAGCCCGGAAGCGATGCTTCCGGGCTCTCTGTGTTCTGTTTGGGAACTCAGGTCATAACGCTGTTCAGCTTGGGGATCTTGTGCAGGATCAGGGCCACGGGGATGGACAGCAGGAACAGGATCAGAGCCATCAGCGGCACGGCCAGGGCGTCCGGCATAAAGTCAAAGGCCAGACCGTAGTTGGTAAAGACCATGGCCAGCACCTGATGGAAGAAGTAGATGCCCATGGCGAAGCCGCCCACGGGGTGGGAGCCTCTGGCGGCCCGCTCGTCCAGCACGTAGCGGAACAGGGTGCAGACGGCCAGCGCGGTGAACACCACGTTGGGCGAACTGTACTTGTACCACAGGGAGTAGCCGCCGCCGAACACGTGGTCACCGGCCAGAGTCATGATCTGGCCCGCAATGCCCAGGATGTAGATGATATCCTCGGACAGGTTTCTGATGGGGAAGTGCAGGATGTACCAGCCCGCCAGATAGCAGCCGGTCCAGCCCAGCACCAGGTCCACATGGAGGTCGCTGAGGACAGCGAAGATCTCGCTGCGGGGCAGCAGCTCCTCCAGCATGGGGATCAGAGAGGAGAACAGGAAGCACAGCAGCAGCATATAGAATGCCTCGCCCCGGGTGGCTCCGGCGGTGAACCGCTGGAGGATGGGGTAGACCAGATAGAGTCCGATCAGGGGGTACAGCACCCACAGGTGTTCGGCGCAGTGGCCCAGGAACACGTCCTGGATCATCCCGAGGACAGATTTTACGGTGAAGGGGTCGCCGTTCAGCCCCGCCTCCAGCAGGGCGAACAGGATGCCCCAGATGAGCAGGGTGCCCACCGCAGGGAGCAGCCGGTTCTTCACGGCAAAGCCCACGCCGGGCTGGCCGCCCTCCAGATCTCTCATGCCCCACAGCATGAACATGGCGGGGATGGCCCAGACGGTCAGTCCCTCGTAAATGGCCATCATATCGCCCCGACCCGCCTGGGCCATGAGCAGGATGATGGCCGCCGCCACGGTGGTGCTGCGGAGGGCGCTCATCCAGGGGATGCCGGCGCTCGGTTTCTTATCACTCATACTCACTCACGCTCCGGTACGATCTCGATCCAGTAGCCGTCCGGATCGGTGATGAAGTAGATGCCCATAGCGGGATTTTCAAAGCAGATGCAGCCCATTTTCTCGTGCCGGGCGTGGAGCGCCTCGTATTCGTCGGTGACGAAGGCCAGATGGAACTCGCACTCACCCAGGTCATAGGGTTTATTTCCCCGATCCCGGAGCCAGGTCAGCTCCAGATTGAAGCCGGTGGAGCCGTCGCCCAGATAGACCAGCTTGAAGGAGCCGTCCCCGGCCTCCTTCTCCCGGACCACGCTCAGGTCCAGGGCCTCCCGGTAGAAGCGCAGGCTCTTCTCCAGGTCCACCACATTAAAATTAAAATGATTGAAGGTAATCACAGACCATTCCCCCATTATCTCATAGTACACTTTCCTATTATAGCGAATTTTCTCCATAATTCAACCTGTTTCGTCCAGATTCTCCCCGTTCCGCCTGAGTAGCCCATGGAATAATCGACCAGACTAGGACCATAGGATAAACCAGCACTACGTTGAAAGGATGACTGCATATGACACGCACCGCCCACGTCTTTCCCCTCCGCCGTACCCAGAGTCGGGAGGACCCCGTCCGTCAGGAGCTGATGGGAGCCCTCTCCCACACCAGGGCCCTCATCAATCAGGCCTACGGGGACTTCAACAGTACCAGCGACGGGGACCTCATCGAGTCCTATGTCTTTGAGATCAACGCCCTCCGGGCCCGGTACAACTACCTGCTCCGCCGGGTGAAGGAGCTGGGGGAGGCCACATGACCTCCCTGTCTGCGGTGGCGGCCCTGGGGCTTGTTTTGCTGGTCCTGCCCCTCCTCCTGCTCCTGTTCCGCCGCCCCCTGGGGCGGGTGCTGGCCCTGCTGGGCCGCTCCGCCCTGGGACTTGCTGTGCTGGCCGCCTTCTCCAGGCTCGGCCCGCTCCTGGGGGTGACCCTGGGGGTAAATCCGGTGAATGCTCTGGTGCTGGGGCTGCTGGGGCTGCCCGGCTTCGGCCTGCTTCTCATGCTTCAGTGGATATTCCGTCTCCCGTAGACTTTTGTTTTTATAACTAAACAGCACATAGAAATATATCAATTTACGCATATGGTATTTTGTGTAAGTTGACCTTTTTCCTATTGACATTACTTTACCGCTTTACTATAATGAAACAATGAATCAGGTTTTCTTTCCTGATCCAATTTAGAATTGAAAGGGGTTCTCCCACATGAGTAACCAGCGTGTCTTTAACTTCTCTGCCGGTCCTTCCATGCTCCCTCTGTCCGTTCTGGAGCGTGCAGGCTCCGAAATCACCAACTACCAGGGTTCCGGTATGTCCGTGATGGAGATGAGTCACCGCACCAAGGTTTTCATGGAGATTTTCGAGGAGACCCAGGATAAGCTGCGCCGGCTGATGAACGTGCCGGACACTCACAAGATCCTGTTTCTCCAGACCGGTGCCACCGGTCAGTTCTCCATGGTTCCGCTGAACCTGATCGGCAAGACCGGCAAGGCCGACTACGCCCTGACCGGCAATTTCGCCACCGCCGCCTGGAAGGAAGCAAAGAAGTACGGCCAGGCCAACGTGGCCGCCTCTTCTGAGGATCGCAACCACAGCTACATCCCCACCCAGGACCAGCTGGTCCTGGATAAGGACGCCAGCTACTTCTACTACTGCGCCAACAACACCATCTACGGCACCGAGTGGGCCTATGTGCCTGAGACCGGCGACGTACCTCTGGTGTGTGATATGTCCTCCGATATCCTGTCCCAGCCCGTTGATGTGTCCAAGTACGGCATCATCCTGGCCGGTGCCCAGAAGAACATGGCTCCCGCAGGCCTGACCGTGGCCATCGTGGACGAGAAGCTGGCCGGCCATGAGCTGCCCATCACCCCCATCATGATGAACTACAAGACCATGATAGACAAGGACTCCATGTACAACACCCCTCCCTGCTGGTGCATCTACATGCTGGGTCTGATGCTGGACTGGGTGGAGCAGAACGGCGGCGTGGACGGCATGGCCAAGCTGAAGGCCGCCCGCTCCGGCATGCTGTATGATGTGCTGGACAGCTCCAAGCTGTTCAAGTGCCACGCCGAGCCCGGCTCCCGCTCCGGCATGAACGTCACCTTCCGCACCGGGGACGAGGCTCTGGACGCCAAGTTCGTCGCCGAGGCCGCCGCTGCCGGCTTCGTCAACCTGAAGGGCCACCGCAAGACCGGCGGTATGCGCGCCTCCATCTACAACGCCATGCCCGTGGAGGGCGTGGAGCGCCTGTGCGACTTCATCCGCGACTTCGACAAGAACAACGGCTGAGTCAAAAAGAGAGAGAATAAAGAAGGTTTTTCGCCATGTATCGTATCAAGACGTTGAATAAGATCTCCAGCATCGGTCTGGACCGCCTGGACAAGAACCGCTTCCAGGTGGGCACCGAGGTGGAGAATGAGGACGGAATCCTGGTCCGTTCCGCCAAAATGCACGACTACCAGTTCCCCGCCGAGCTCCGGGCCATCGCCCGCGCGGGCGCCGGTACCAACAATATCCCCATCGACCGCTGCTCCGAAAACGGCATCGTGGTGTTCAACACCCCCGGCGCCAACGCCAACGCCGTGAAGGAGCTGGTCATCGCCGCCATGCTGGTGGCCTCCCGTGATATCATGGGCGGCGCCAAGTGGGTGCAGGAGCAGGCCGCCGACCCCCAGGTGGACCTCCCCGCCGCCGTTGAGAAGGGCAAGTCCGCCTTTGTGGGCCCTGAGCTGAACCACAAGGTGCTGGGCGTCATCGGTCTGGGTGCCATCGGCGCTCAGGTGGCCAACGCCGCTCTGGGTCTGGGCATGGACGTGTACGGCTATGACCCCTTCCTGTCCGTCAGCACCGCCCTCCGTCTGGACCGCCACGTGAACGTGGTCAAAACCCTGGACGAGATCTACAAGGTGGCCGACTACATCACCATTCACGTCCCCTTCAACCCCTCCACCAAGGACACCATCAACGCCGAGGCCATTTCTAAGATGAAGGGCAGCGTCCGCATTCTGAACCTGGCCCGTGGCGGACTGGTGAACAACGACGACATGATCGCCGCTCTGGAGTCCGGCCGGGTGGCCCGCTACGTCACCGACTTCCCCGACGCTCAGATCGCCAAGGCCAAGAACGTCATCGCCCTGCCCCATCTGGGCGCTTCCACCCCCGAGAGCGAGGAGAACTGTGCCGTCATGGCGGTGGATCAGTTGGAGGACTATCTGGTCAACGGCAACATCGTCAACTCCGTCAACCTGCCCTCCGTCAGCCAGGACTGGAGTGGTATCTCCCGCCTGTGCCTGATCCACAAGAACATGCCCGCCATGCTGACCCAGATCATGTCCTCCCTGTCCGAGGACGGCATCAACGTGGAGAACATGACCAATAAGTCCAAGAAGGACTACGCCTACACCATGGTAGACGTGAACACCCGCATCACCGACGAGGTGGCCGCCCAGCTGCGGGCCATCCCCGGCGTGATCCGTGTCCGTGTGCTGAACCACTAAAGAGATACAAAAAGTGGGACGCTCTGCGTCCCGCTTTTTTCTGCTTTTTCACGAAAAAGGCCGCCTTTCGGCGGCCTTTTCTCTGCTTACACCATGGTTTCCGGGTGGAGGCCCAGACTGACGGCGATGGCGGCATCCACCCGCCGCATCATGCCCTCGTCCAGCCGCCCCATTTTCTCCCGAAGGCGGCGCTTATCCAGGGTCCGCACCTGCTCCAACAGGATGATGGACTGCTTGGGCAGGCCGCAGCTCATGGGTGCCACCGAGATATGGGTGGGCAGCTTGGCCTTGCCCAGCTGGGAGGTGATGGCCGCCGCAATGACGGTGGGACTGTGCCGGTTGCCCGTGTCGTTCTGCACGATGAGCACAGGCCGCACCCCTCCCTGCTCGCTGCCCACCACCGGACTGAGATCGGCGTAAAAAATGTCGCCGCGTTTTACGTTGTTATCCACACACGTTCACTCTCCGCTGGAAGATAGTACACGTTACAGGGCCGCATCGGGTTATGTAACGCGGTACTATGATTCTCCCACGGCGCGGCGGGGTTTATACATGGGGCAGGAAAACCCGCCGCACCTCCGTCCCACGGAGGGAACACCTCCGCTGCTCCGCCCTATCCTATGCGGCGGTCAGCGGACGGGTGCGCCGCCCTCCATGCAGACACGGGGGATGCGCCCGCCCACGCCGCACAAAATTTCATAGACAATGGTGTCGGTGAGGGCCGCCGCCTCCTCGATCAGATCGCCGTCATAGATGACGGCGGTGTCGCCGGGCTGTACGTCGTCGGCGTCGGTGACGTCCACCATGCACATATCCATGCAGATGCGGCCCAGAATGGGGCAGACCACATCGTCCACCTTCACGTGGCCCCGGTTGGACAGAGCTCTGGGGTAGCCGTCGCCGTAGCCGATGGGCAGGACGGCGATCCGGGAATCCCGGTGCAGGGTCACGGTGGAGCCGTAGCTGATGCAGGTGCCGGCGGGCAGGTCCCGGACGGCGGCCACCCGGCTCTTCACCGTCATGACGGGCTCCAGACCGGGGCCGTCCAAACCCTCCTCGGCGGGGTCCGGGTAGTAGCCGTAGAGAGCCAGACCGGGCCGCCCCATATCCATATGGGTGCAGGGGTAGTTCAGCACGGCGGCACTGGCCCCGCAGTGGTACAGGTCAAAGTGGACCTCCCGCTCCTCCAGGGCCTCACGGGCGTCCAGATAGCGGGTCAGCTGGTCCATGGTGTACTCCTCGCTGCCGTCGGCGTTGGCGAAGTGGGTAAATAAGCCCTGCACATACAGGCCGGGCAGGTCGCAGACCTCCTCGATCTCGTCCAGCACCTGCCTGTGGTCCCCGTCCCGGGTCCACAGGAAGCCCAGTCGGCCCATGCCCGTGTCCAGCTTCACGTGGACGGTCAGCTTCTTACCCTCCGCCACGGCGGCCTCGGACAGCTTTTTTGCCGTCTCCAAATCCTGCACGGTCTGGGTCACGTCGGCGGCCAGCAGATCGCCCACCAGCTCCACCGGGGTCTTGCCCAGACAGAGGATGGGCAGGGTGACCCCCGCCCCTCTCAGCTCCTCGGCCTCAGCCAGACAGGCCACCGCCAGCATATCAGCCCCCAGCTCCTGCAACTTCTTCGCCACAGCGGGCGCGCCGTGGCCGTAGGCGTTGGCCTTCACCAGGCCCAGGAACTTACAGCCCTCCGCCAGCATGGCCCGCAGGCTCCGATAATTATGGGTCAGAGCATCCAGATCGATCTCCGCCCAGGTACGCATCATTCTTTTGTCCAGCATTTTGATCCCTTTCCAGTTCTCTGTGAAATTCCGAAAAATCGCAGGAGACCACCAGCCTCCCGTCCTGAGACAGCTCGCCCCGGAGCAGATCTCCCTCCCCGTTGAACCACAGGGAAGTCTCCCGACCCTTGCCCGGGCCCAGCTCCGGGTCACCGCAGTCCACCCGCAGAAAATGTTCGTCGGTGTAGGAGCAGGTGGTGATGTACCCGGACCGCACCGCCTCCAGCAGAGCCGGGAGGGCGTTCAGCGGGGTCAGCTTCTCCCCGTCCAGGACCCCTGTCTCCACGGTCATGCCGTCGTACTCCAGGGTGCTGTCCTGCCCGTCCAGATGGACGGTGATCCCCGCCACCGTCTCCGGTGCGGTGAGATTCAGGACGGTGTGCTCTCCCTCCACCGCCGCGTCGGCGGTATAGCGGACCACCCGCTGGCCGTAGTCGGCGGTGATCTCGGTCTGAGCGGTGCAGGCGTCCAGCTCCAGATACTCGCCCCGGAGGGATAACGCATCCTGTTCCGCTCTGCTCACACCCCCGCCGCACCCGGTCAGCAGGAGCATGCTTATCATCGGCAGACAGATCCACAGCTTTCCCACAGATTTGACTCCTTTGATTGGATTCAGTTCAGTATTTTACCGTGTATGGTCCCGGAATACAAGGGGAATTTCCCCCAGCATATCGGTGGGGGTCATGCCGTACTCCCCCAGCTGCTCCGCACAGCGGTCCCCGGCCAGACCGTGGAAATGGACGCCCATGGCGCACACCTCCCCCACGTCTCCACTCAGTTGCTTCTGACCCAGCAGGGCCGCCAGCATTCCGGCCAGCACGTCCCCGGAGCCGCCCCGGGCCATGCCGGGGTTGCCGGAGTGGTTCACCCAGCAGCGGCCCTCAGGCACGGCTGTCACGGTGGCGTGCCCCTTCAAAATCATGACGCAGTGATGGGCTTTTGCGAAGTCCCGGGCGGCGGCAATGCGGTCCAGAATGGGCAGCTCACACCCCGTCAGCCGCTGGAACTCCCCGTCGTGGGGGGTGAGGACGGTGAGGGCTTCTCTCTTGTCCAGTACATCCATATGCGCAGACAGGGCATTTATGCCATCGGCGTCCAGCACCACCGGGATGGTCAGGTCCCGGAGCAGCTTCAAAACCAGCTCCTCCACCTGAGGGGCCCGGCCCAGACCGGGGCCGATGAGGGCCACGTCACAGCCCTTAGCTTTCTGTAAAATTGCGCTGTAGTCCTCCGGCAGGGGATAGGGCATGGCCTCGTCGCACTTGACGGCAATGATGGGGTAGATCTCTCTGGGGACCCCCAGAAACACCAGTCCCGCGCCGGAGCGGACGGCGGCCCTTGAGGTCAGCACCGGGGCCCCGGTGTAGCCCTCGCACCCGGCCAGGATGAACACCCTGCCGAAATCGCCCTTGTGGGCGGTGGCCTTTCGGCGGGGCAGGTTGAAGTGGGTGCCGGAGACCACCCGCACCGCGTCGGATTTATCGGAAATCTGCTCCCGTACCAGAGCGGACGGAATGCCGATCTGAGCGCACTTTACCTCGCCCGCCAGAGGGCCGCCCTCCCCCAGATAGAGTCCGGGCTTGGGACAGGTGAAGGTGACGGTGGCGGCGGCTTTCACGGCACAGCCCATGATCTCGCCGGTGTCGGCGTTCACCCCGGAGGGCACATCGCAGGCGATGACGGGGAGGCCGGAGCGGTTCATGGCCTCAATGGCCTCCCGGAAAATGCCCGTTACCGGGCGGCACAAGCCCACGCCGAAGATGGCATCCACCACGCCGTCGCAGGTGTAGAGGAAGCTGTCCTGTTCCCGGTCGCCGGGGAGATAATCCTCCAAAACCCCGCCCACGGCGTTCAGCTTCTCCTCCATGGCCCGCTCGTCAGGGGTCATCTTGGCCCGGTCGCCCACTAAGAAGGCCCGGACCCGACAGCCCGCCTCCATCAGCAGACGGGCGGCGGCCACGCCGTCCCCGCCGTTGTTGCCGGGACCGCAGAAAATGGCGATGCGGAGGGTCTGCTCCCGGTTTTTCTCTGCAATGGCGCTCAGAAGCTCCTCGTTCTGCTCCTCCGGCTCCGCCCCAGCGCAGGAAAAGACAGGGGCCGCCACGCCGAAGCCGTGGCTCACCCGCCCCAGCACCTCCTGCACCGTGGCCCGGGCCGCCTCCTCCATCAGGTCCAGGGAGGGGATGGAGAGCTCCTCGATGGCGGTGCGGTCCAGCTCCCGCATCTGTGCCGCTGTGGCCAGTACCTTCATAGGGACACTTCCTTTCCAGCTGAAAACAGCAAAAGGGGGCGTATTGTTTCCAATACGCCCCCTTTCATTCGATATACCTTTATAATATCACTTCAGGAAGCCGTTGACAATCTGCTCCTCGGCCTCTTTCTCGGTCAGGCCCAGGGTCATCAGCTTGGTCAGCTGCTCGCCGGCGATCTTGCCGATGGCGGCCTCGTGGATCAGCTCTGCGTCCAGGCAGTTGGCGGTGACCTCAGGGATGGCGGAGACCACGCCGTTGTCCATGATGATGGCGTCACACTCGGAGTGGCCGTGGCAGCGGCTGTTGCCGTTGATGCGGGACAGGAACACCTGCTTGGAGTTGCCCCGGGCCACGGAACGGGAGATGACGTTGGCCCGGCAGCCGTCGCCGTCCAGGTCCACGGTGAAGTCGGACTTGGCCAGCTGCTTGCCGTGGGTCATGACCTTCTCCTTGATGATCAGGGTGGAGTCGGGACCCAGCTTGGCCTTGGTGGTGCGGATGGTGGAGTCGATGCCCTTGATCTGGGTGGTCTCCATCTCCATGTAGGAGCCCTCGCCCATCTCCACCACGGTGGTGGGGTTCATAATGTTGTCGCCCATGCCGTCGCCCTCGCCGTAGTGGCGCTCCACGTAGCGGACCTTGGCGTTCTTGCCCACGAAGAAGCTGTGGATGCCGGAGTGCTCAGAGCTCTGAACACCGCAGTTGTGGATGCCGCAGCCGGCCACGATGGTGACGTCGCAGTCGTCGCCGATGAAAAAGTCGTTATAAACAGTCTCGCCCATGCCGCTCTCGCTGAGGACCACGGGAATGTGGACACTCTCGTTGCGGGTGCCGGGCTTGATGATGATGTCGATGCCGTCCTTGTCGGTCTTAGGTACGATCTCGATGTTGGCGGTGCTGTTGCGGGCAGCGGCCTTGCCGTTGGCCCGGATGTTGTAGGCGCCCTCGGGAATGTCGTGCAGGTCGGCCACCTGCTCCAGCAGGCTCTTCTGAATTGCGTCCATGTTGTTCTCCTCCCCTTACAGCAGCTTGTTGGTCAGCGCGCTGCACACGCCCTCGGACTGGCCCAGCAGACCGGGCAGAACGTCCTTGCGTGCGCCGTCCTGAGCCACATGGCCGTCAGCCAGCACGATGATGCGGTCAGCGATGTTCAGGATGCGCTCCTGGTGGGAGATGATCATGATGGAGCCGTTGATCTTCTCGTGCAGATGCTCAAAGACCTGGATCAGGTTGGTGAAGGACCACAGATCAATGCCGGCCTCGGGCTCGTCAAAGACGGACAGGCGGGTGGAGCGGGCCATGATCATAGCGATCTCGATACGCTTCAGCTCGCCGCCGGACAGAGAGCCGTCCACCTCGCGGTCGATATAGTCCTTGGCGCACAGACCCACCTCGGACAGGTAGCGGCAGGCCTCAGGGACGGTGATGGCGGTGCCGCTGGCCAGAGTGATCAGGTCCTTCACGGTCAGGCCCTTGAACCGGACGGGCTGCTGGAAGGCAAAGCTGATACCCTTACGGGCGCGGTCGGTGATGCTCAGGTTGGTGATGTCCTCGCCGTCCAGCAGGATCTTGCCCTCGGTGGGGGTCAGGATGCCCGCAATGATCTTGGCCAGGGTGGACTTACCGCCGCCGTTGGGGCCGGTAATGGCTACAAAACGCTCGTGGATGTTCAGGTTGATGTCCTTCAGAATGCCCTTCTGCTCGCCATCCTGTTCCACGCCGTAGCTGATATGCTGTAATTCTAACATGGAATGCCTCCGTCTATCTTCATCCGATCCGGTGGACCGGCCTGGTACTTGGTGCTGCACGGACCCAGGAAACGGTCCATGCCGCTGTCCAGCCGGAGTTCCCTCCGGCCGCAGGAAAAAACAGCGCACCTGCTCTCTGCGGTTTCGTACCTCCCGAAACAGCAATGGTACTATTATAACTATTTTGCACTTGCTTTTCAATAGGATTTGTGCTATAAGTGAGGCTGGAAATTGCCCTAAAATGGGTATCTGTGTAAAAAAACCGGGCGTTCTCCCGCCGGAATATACCGGAAAGGCGGAACTGTCCGATTCCGGTCCTCTATTCCCGGCTTTATGGGGAGGGCCGTTACTGTTTGGGAAAGAGGGTTGCTGCAATGCAGGTGAACAGAGCATGGCTCAATGATTATATGACCACCCCGCTGACGGACGCGGTTCTGGCGGAAAAGCTGACCCTGGGCGGGTTCCCCGCCCGGGCCGTGGAGGGCGGTCTGGCGGTGGAGATCCCCGCACACCGGCCCGACTGTCTGGGCGTGGCCGGTCTGGCCCGGGAGATCGCCGCTCTGTGTGGGGCGGACTTCCGTCTGCCGGAGCCTCAGGTGGAGGGCGGCGCGGAGGGCTGTCTCATTGAGCTGCTGGACGTGGATGCCTACGACCCCGGCCTCTGCCGCCGGTTCACCGCCCGTCTGGTGCGGGACGCGAAGGTCACTCCCTCCCCGGAGTGGATGCAGGCCCGTCTGCTGGCCCAGGGCATCACCCCCGTGAACTGCTTCGCCGACGTGGCCCGGTACGTCTCTCTGGAATACGGCCAGACCGTGCAGGCCCTGGACCGGAGCGCCCTGCTGGAGGGCCGTCTGGTCCTGCGGGCCGCCATGGAGGGCGAGGTGCTGACCACCGCCGACGGCATGGAACGCACTCTGATCCCCGGCATGGCGGTGCTGGCCGACGACTGGCAGGCCGTGGCGCTGGCGGGGGTGGCCCACGGCGTGAACAGCGCCGTGAAGGAGTCCACCGCCGACGTGGTGTTCTGCGCCGCCAGTCTGGACGGGGAGACCGTAAAAAACACCCTGTCCGCTCTGAACATCCAGAATCCTCCGGCCGCACAGTCGGCCGCCGACACCGACCCCATGCTCACCCTCCCCGCCGTGGACCGGTGCTGTGAGCTGGTGGAGCAGCTGCACCTGGGTCAGGTCATGGACGGCACCATGGACGTGCTGAACTACGTCCCTCACCCCACCGTGCTGACGCTGGAGGACCAAACCGCCGCGCCTCTGCTGGCCTCTGCGGGCTTTGTGGTGGAGGGCGATTCCGTCACCGTCCCCTCCTGGCGCGCTGATATCACCACCCGGCAGGACCTGCCGGAGGAGGCCGCCCGCATCGCCCGCTGCCGCTGAGAAGTTTCTCCTTTTGGGTTGCATTTTCCAGCTGTTTTTTAAGATTTTCTTAGGTTTATTGCGGGATACTTGATTTTTCCATCCCGCTGTGTAAGATAGAGAGCAGGTGATCCCCGTGGCGCTCCTCCGGGCGCTGTGCAGGAATAAACGGGGTACCCAGAGGCCCGTTTCCATCTCCCGCGGGCCTGCAGATGAGCCGGGTCTGTATCGCAGGAGCAGTCCTCCGGTCCATACCTCCGCGTGCTCTACTTTCTCTCTCCTTCTCTCTTCAATGGCAGAGACCGACGGTTTTTCCGTCGGTCTCTGCCATTTTCGCACTTCGAAAAAGTGCAGGACACTTTTTCGAGTGGGTTGCAGCTTGTTGCGCGCATAATTTGTCCGCATTCCGCGGACAAATTCCACACTTACAAGCTGAGAAGTATTTTCTGCCGGGTACACGCCCCGGCAGAAAATGGATTTGATTTTATTCGCCACTGCGGTGGCGAACTCTGCGAGGCTTCTCGGGATGTTGTAGCATTTTCCTTTACCTTCCAGCGGTTTTGCGGTAAGATAGAGGGCAAGACTGAGTTTAACGGAGGGAATTTCCATGATTCGTTTTGAATGCGACTACGCCACCGGGGCCCACCCCAAGATCCTGCAGGCCCTTGTGGACACCAACCTGGAGGAGTGCCCCGGCTACGGCGTGGACAGCCACTGTGACCGCGCCCGCACTCTGCTGAAAAATCTGTGTCAGGCCCCGGAGGCCGACGTTCACTTCCTGGTGGGCGGCACCCAGGCCAATATGACCATCATCGCCGCCGCGCTCCGCCCCCATCAGGGGGTCATCTCCGCCGTCACCGGCCACATCAACGGCCACGAGACCGGCGCTGTGGAGGCCACCGGTCACAAGGTCCTGCCTCTCCCCAGCGAGGACGGTAAGATCACCGGCGAGCAGATCGACGCCCTGTGCAAGGCCCACTTCGAGGACCCCTCCGTGGAGCATCTGGTCCAGCCCGGCATGGTCTACATCTCCCACCCCACCGAGATGGGCACTCTGTACACCAAGGCGGAGCTGGAAGCCATCCACGCCGCCGCCCACCGCTGGAACATCCCCGTCTTTCTGGACGGTGCCCGGCTGGTCTTCGGTCTGGCCGCCGGAGAAGTGACCCTCCCCGACCTGGCCCGGCTGTGCGACGTGTTCTATCTGGGCGGCACCAAGGCGGGTGCCCTCATGGGCGAGGCCGTGGTCATCACCCGGGACGAGTTGAAGCGGGACTTCCGCTACCTCATCAAACAGCACGGCGGCATGCTGGCCAAGGGCCGTCTGCTGGGTGTCCAGTTCGAGGCCATGCTGGAGGACGGACTTTATCAGGAGATCGGCGAAAAGGCGGTGGCCCAGGCCCTGCGCCTGCGGAAGGCCTTCGAGAACAAGGGCTTCCCCATGCTCTTCGACTCCCCCTCCAACCAGCAGTTCCCCATCCTGCCCGACGAGGCCCTGGAGAAACTGAACCAGAAGTACAGCAGCTGCTTCTGGGCCAAGACCGACGACAGCCACACCGCCGTCCGGTTCTGCACCGGCTGGTCCACCCGGGACGAGGATATTGAGGCCCTGATCGCCGATATCCGGGCGCTGTAAGGGAGGGCGGGCACCATGAAAACGATCCTGATGCTCCTACTCCCGCTTCTGGCCTGCTTCGGCCTGTACCTCTGGTTCCAGATCGCCAAGTACAAGCGAACCGAGTATTTCAAGCAGACCGGAAACTCCTATTTCTCCGTTCTCTTTGACAAGGGCCGTCTGGGCGAATACTACACCTACCGCTATCTGAAGGGCCTGAAGGGGACCAAAAAGTTCCTCTTCAACATCTACTTCCCCAAGGACAACGGCGAGACCACCGAGACCGACGTGCTCCTGCTCCACGACTCCGGCATCTACGTCTTTGAGTCCAAGAACTACAGCGGCTGGATCTTCGGCACGGAAACGCAGCCCTACTGGACCCAGACCCTGCCCACGGGCCGGAAGCGCTCCCACAAGTCCCGGTTCTTCAATCCCATCCTTCAGAACAAGGTCCATCTGAAGTGGCTCCACCGCTATCTGGAGGACGAGCGCCTCCCCATGTACTCCTACATCGTGTTCAGCGACCGCTGTACCCTGAAGGATATCACCCTGACCAGCGCAGAGCACCACGTCATCAACCGCTACAACATCCTGCCCGCCGTGAAGGAGAACAGCAAGCGGGCGGGCAAGCTGCTTACTCCGGAGCAGATCGACGTTCTGTATGAGAAGCTGTACCCCCTGACGCAGGTGGACAAGGCCCAGAAGCTGGCCCACGTGGAAGCTGTCCGTCAGAAGCAGCAGGCGGCCCAGCAAAGCGCCGCCCCGGCTCCCGGAGAGGTCCCCGTCTGTCCCTACTGCAACATCCCTCTGGTCCGCCGCACCACCCGGAAGGGTCCCCACGCCGGAGAGTCCTTCTGGGGCTGCTCCAACTACCCCAAGTGCAAATTCACAAAGAAATGTTCCTGATGGGATAAAAAAGGAGCGGGACGCTTGCGTCCCGCTCCTTCTTTGTTTCTTTATCGGTCCTCCAGCCGGAGCCCAGCGTCCTCCGGCAGGCCCAGCATCAAGTTCATATTCTGGATAGCCGCGCCAGCCGCGCCCTTGCCCAGGTTGTCCAGCAGGGCGGTGACGGTGAACCGCTCCTCGTTGCCCGCCACAAATAACTCCAGCACGTCGGTGCTCATTCTGGTGTTGGCATAGAGGGTGCCGCCCGCAGGCCCGCCCAGAGGGGCCACGGTGACCAGCTTCTCCCCGGCGTAGGCGGCGTCCAGCACCTCCCACACCTGCCGTAGGGTGGAGCCCCCGGTGAGCTGGGACATATGGAACGGAACGGTGGTAGCCATGCCCTTGAGGTAGTGGTCCACCACAGGGGAGAACACCGGCGGCTGAGTCAGTCCGCACATAGTCTGCATCTCTGCCAGATTGCCGTCCTCCTGCTCCAGGCTGTAGAGGCCGGGGCTGAACAGCCGGCGGGACAGCTCATCCGTCTCGTATTTGTTGATCAGCTTCCGGCCGCCCTCGGAGTAGCCCGTCAGAGAGAAGCAGGTCAGAGCCGCATCCTTAGGCAAAAGCCCCGCCCGGACCAGAGGCGCCACGCAGCTGATGAAACCGGCGGCGTGAGCGCCGGGAAGGGCCACCCGCCTGGACTGTGCAACGGCGGCCCGCTGACCTTCCAGCTCCGGCAGGCCGTAGGTCCAGCCCTCTGCGGTGCGGTGGGCGGCAGAGGTATCTAAAATCCGGGTTGTGGGGTTCTCCACCAGCTCCACCGCCTGCCGGGTCTCCTCCTCCGGGAGACAGAGGACCACCAGGTCCGCCCCGTTCATCAGGCTCTTCCTGTCCTGTCCCTCCTCAGAGTTCAGCAGGATGATATCCTCTCTTCTGCTCAATCTGCGGCGGAGCGGCAGGGCCGCCGTCCCCGCCTGCCCCTCGATATATACCTTAGGTGCCATAACTTGTTCCCTCGATCATCTTGGATTATGTTCTGCCGGGAGTTCTCTTCCGGTGATCTGCACGGCTCTATTATGTTCCCCTCGGTCCGGTTTTTCAATGTCCCGGCCCGGTATCCGGGCTTTTTTGTCATATCGGGCCCCGGAGAGGACCTTTCTCCCGCTCCCTCGGTCTTTTTTATGGGAAACCCCCTCCGTCCCGGGAAAAATCCGCCGAAAGGCGCAGAAAAGGCGGCCCGCCGTGGCGGGCCGCCTGCAATTTCTCTGAAAATTTTACAGTCGGGAGAAGCCGTAGCTGTTGGAGATGGCGTCGATGCGCTTTCCGGCGGCGCACAGAGGGCAGGTCTCCCGGGCGTAGGTGGCATAGCCCAGAATGTCGTCGGGGGTGAACAGGCTGTACACGGGCAGGCCGTCCAGCTCGTCCACGGCGCTGAACACGGAGGCGATGCCCTGGACCTTACCGCCGTAATACTCCACGCACTCCAGAGCCCGGCGGGCGGTCTTGCCGGAGTTCACGGTGGAGATCAACAGCAACACGTCCTTGCCGTTGACCATGGGAGCCAGATTGTCCCTAAAAATCAGCTGGCCGTTGGAGTTGTACTCCGGGGTGATGACGTTGATATTCTTGTCGCTGTTGACGGCGAATACGTCCTTCTTCGCCAGATGGCGGGCCAGGAAGGCTCCGATGACCTCGCTGCCGTCCAGACAGACCACCGTGTCCACGCCCTTTTCATAGACGTACTTCTGGGCCAGGACCACAGCGGCCTCCCGGGCCATGGTGTGCTCGTGCTGGAGCCGGGTAATGTCGATATAGTGGGTGTTGTGGGAGTGGCGGGTGGCAAAGTGGCCGGGATAGACCTCCACCTCCAGCTTGGGGCTGAGCTTGTTGCGGATGATCAGGCTGTTCATACGGATACCTCCTGTTCTATAGATGGATGGTTGTCGGGTTTTTGCTCTTCATGGTCTTATCATACCATTTTTATCTAAAACTTACAACCGGAAACGGGATATTCTTTCCACCTTTGTTTTATTCGACGGGAGTGACATAAAAAAACAGGAGCCGCAGAACTGCGGCTCCTGTTGGGGTGCGGAGTATGGAATTACTTGCAGCTGTTCTCGAAGATCTCGATGTAGTCAGCGTTGTCCTCCATGACGACCAGCATGACATAGTTGCCGGCGGTGACGATCTTGGAGTCCTTCTCCCAGCTCTCGATGGTCTCGGGGTACCAGGCGCCGCCCTCGACCTGAGCGTCGATGCGAGCCTGGAACAGCTCGGCGGCCTTGGCGGCCTGGTCGGCGTCGTTGGCCTCGACCAGAGCGAACTCAACGGCCACAGCGCTCATCATGGGAGCCATGATGACGCTCTGCTTCAGGCCCAGCTCGCTCAGACCGGGGTAGTTCATGTCCAGCATCTCGTCCTCCATGGGGACCAGAACGGGGGCGTTATCCTCGCCGCCCAGCTTCTCGATCATCTTCTTCTCGATTTCGGTGTAGACGGCGGTCAGGTCAGCCTCCTTGGCGGCGGAGCCGGAGACGGAACCGGAAGCGGAGCCGTTGGCGGCGTCCTTGGGGCCGCAGCCGGCCAGAACACCCAGAGCCATAACAGTGGCCAGAGCCAGAGCAAGAATCTTCTTCATTGTGAATTTCTCCTTTTCATGTAACAGATAGAATTTCATGTTATGTGTCCCTCGTTTGGGTCACGATAGGTTTGACGACTGGGTTCCCAAAAGGTTCCCCGATTTTGAAAAAAATTTTTGCGGGGAGGTCCCGTGTCTGAGACCCTCCCCGCATCGGGTGCTGTCAGCAGGTGCCGTCCCCGCGGTCGTCCAGCTGAAAGAACAGCCGGATACACCACAGGGCGGACAGTCCAACCAGGGTGTAGACCACCCGGCTGATGAGACTGCCCGCGCCGCCGCCGATGAAGGCCACCAGATCGAAGCGGAACAGACCCACGCTGCCCCAGTTCAGCCCGCCGATGATCAGCAGGGTCAGGGCGATCTTGTCCATCAACATTTCTTGTTCTCCCTTCTTATGAGGTTCAGGGAGAGTTTGCCCCGCCGAGGTATCCTTTATACCTTATTGTAAGGATTTGGGTCCGAAGCCCCGGGGCAGGAGCCGGTCCAGGGTGGTGGAGACGAAGCTGCGGTCGCCCCGGGCCACTAAAATTTTCAGGTTGGGTGCGAACTCATAGAGCATCTGGCGGCAGGAGCCGCAGGGCCAGCAGTAGTCCTCCCCCAGGCCCGCAATGGCGATGGCCTCCCAGTCGTCCCGGTGGCCCTCGCTGACCGCCTTCAGCAGGGCGGTGCGCTCGGCACAGATAGTGGAGCCGTAGGCGGCGTTCTCCACGTTGCAGCCGGTGAACACCGTGCCGTCCTTGCAGAGCAGAGCCGCCCCCACCTTGAATTTGGAGTAGGGTGCGTAGGAATATGCGTGCATGGCAAAGGCCATCTCAACTAATGCCTGATCCGTCATAGAGAACTCCTCCTTTTTAAGTCCAGCATAGCCTATTTTCTCCGGATTGGCAACTGCTCCCCTTCTCATTCAAAGGTCCTGACGCCCACAAAGCCGGAGTTGCTCCTGTGTCCCTCCACTCTGGCCATCCGGCCCTCCTCGTCCAGATAGACGTCAAAGGTGTCGTGTCCCTTCGGATTCTTCACGGGCAGGATGATCTGGAGATACTGCCCCATATTCTTCATCAGGACCTTGGGCTCCAGGGTCGGGAGCACCTGATGGTGCAGCAGCTCCGCCAGCACCGCCTCATACTCTCTGGGGTCCAGATACCGCTTGTTCACAAGATACCGTTCTTTCACGGAAATTCCTCCCGCCATGCGTTTCTTCTGCTTCCAGCATAGCAAGGGCCCTGGAGGAACGCCAGAAATGCACACCGTGCAAAGCCGATATGTCTGCCGACGAAAAAGCGGTCTTTTCTTTCTAAAGCGATTCAGAAGCGATTCAATGGAAAAGGCTCCTCCGCCATGCTATAATGGAGAAAACTCTTCCGGGAGGCTTCGCCATGCGTACACGTGTCACATTGAACGAGATCCTGCTGCACTGGCAGCAGCCGATTTTACAGGGTTGCTCCAGAAAGGAGTTCTGCTACGCCCTGCTGCCCGACGCCTACAACATCCGATTCTGTGCCGATCCCGGCACCACCACCTATCTGGACAGTATCTCCGATTCGGTGCTGCGGAAATTTGTGACGGGAAACTACGCCCAGAGGGGCAGCGAGCGGTATGCACACGCCCAGTTTACCCAGGATATCATCGAAAAACTACGAAATAACACTATCTTTTACTATAAAGATGACCGTCCCTGCATCAGCTGCCGCCAAAATATGCTGAATAAGATCCGGGCACTGGTCCGGGGGACGCTCCCGCCCATGACCGCCCAGCACTCTCTGTTCACCCGGCTCTCGCTGACGGACGAGGAGCAGGCGGAGTCCTCGCCCTACCGGGGCTATCTGGAAAAATTGCAGAGCAGCATGGACCGCCTGCTGGAGAACGGCTCGGAGTCCGCCCTGTCCTACGCGGTTTTCCTGCTGGTCCTGACGGCCATCCTGCGGGAAAAGGGCATGGCCCAGCTGTTTGAGCTCTATGAGCCCGCCGCCATCAGCCGCCTGCTGGCCCTGGAGTGCAGTCCTCAGGACGGAGTGCTGGCCAATCAGCTCCCCTTCGGGGACCCGGATTATCTGTACCCCTACCACCTCTATCTGTACACGGAGGCCAGCGACTGCCTCTACAAGGCCGGAAGTTTGAGCCTGACCCGCCACAGCGAGGCCCGCACCCAGGCGGCCATGACCATCATCTTTGAGGATTTCCAGGGCATCGACCGGGAGAGCCAATACACGGGCTCCGCCATGCTCTCGCCCAGAGACGATATGGTGTACACCCTGATGACCAGCCCGGAGGGACAGATTGCCTTCCTCTGCTTCAAGCATGAGAAATTCAAATTCCAGAAGATGTACTTCCGCTCCGCCCTGCTCATCCGCTCCGCCCCGCGGACCCACGTTCCCCAGGTCCAGAAGGCCATTATCACCGGAAAAAACCTCTCCGACGAGGAGCTGCCCTATGCGGAGGGGGCTTTGAAGTTCAATGACGCCCAGATCCTGCTCACCGAACAGCAGCTGGAGGACTTCCGCAGTACCTTTGCAGGAAGCAGCTGGATGGAGGAATTTGACCGCACCCTCCTGCCCTTTATCAGGCAGCACGAAAAGACCTACTACAGCTTCAGCGGGGACGAGCTTTTGTCCTACTCCCTCTGCGATCTGAGCGAGCCGGAGCGGCTCCGGATCATGCTGGCCCTGAAAAAGAGCGCAGACTCCACCTCCCCGGAGCTCTATAATCTGATCCGCTGTATCGATCCTCCGAACGTCCACCGCCTGTTCCGGGCGGATTCCACTTAAACTGCCCGCTTGTGAGAAAAGCCGCCGAAACTAGGAAAATCCCAGTTTCAGCGGCTTTTTTCTTATGGGGGCCAGTCCCTGTTTGGTTCTCTTTTCTTACAGGTCGATGGCGTCGGCCAGCTCCTCCACCACCTGATTGACCTTTTTGGCGGCCTGATGGGCCGCCCGCTTCAGCTGCCGGTGGGAGGGCGCCATGGCCATGCCCACGGCGAAGCCCGCCGCCATGCCGCCCAGCAGTCCCGCCATAAACTTTCCGAACCCGCACTTCATATCGTTCATACCCTTTCTCCTTTCGCCGGAGGCAGCTCCCGCTCCTCCGCGCCCCATTATTCTGCCCCATTTTTCTCAAAAATCCGTTGCTAAATCCTGTATTTTCCGCTATAATTTATTCTAAGCGTATTGTGTCCATACGGACTCAAAAATAACCGGAGCAACTGCTCTGACTGACCGGAGGAAGTATATGAAAATCTTAATTAAAAGCGGCCGTCTGGTCCACCCCGTCACCGGAACTGTGGTTCTGAGTGACCTGCTGATCGAAGATGGCAAGATGGCGCTCATGGAGCGCGGTATTGAGGAAGCCGACGCGGACCGCGTCATTGACGCCAGCGGTCTGATGGTGGCTCCCGGCCTGGTGGACATGCACGTCCACTTCCGTGATCCCGGCCTGACCTACAAGGAGGACATCGTCAGCGGCTCTCAGGCCGCCGCCCACGGCGGCGTGACCTCCGTGGCCTGCATGGCCAACACCCGTCCTCCCCTGGACTCCCCTGAGATGATGCAGTATGTGTATGACCGGGCCAAGGAGGGCTCCGGCATCCACGTCTATCCCATCGGCGCGCTGTCCAAGGGCATGAACGGCCAGGACCCCACCGACGCCGAGGCCCTGCAGAAGGCCGGCGCCATTGCTCTGTCCGACGACGGTCAGAACGTGGACAACGCCAACCTGATGCGCGACGTGCTGATCCGGGCCCGCCGCCTGAACCTGCCCGTGCTGTGCCCCTGCGAGGACACCTCCATGGTGGGCAACCGGGGCGTCAACGAGGGCAGCGTCTCCCGCCAGCTCCAGATGGACGGCCGTCCCGCCATTGCCGAGGAGATCGTCATCATGCGTGACGCCATGCTGGCCGAGGAGACCGGCGCTCACGTCCACGTCTGCCACGTGTCCACCGCCCGCAGCGTGGATATCATCCGCAAGATGAAGGCCAAGGGCGTGAAGATCACCTGTGAGACCTGCCCCCAGTACTACACCCTCACCGAGGACGAGGTGCTGAAGAAGGGCTCCATGGCCCGGGTCAATCCTCCTCTGCGCACCGCCGCAGACGTGGAGGGCATCACTCAGGGTCTGCTGGACGGCACCATCGACTGCATTGTCACCGACCACGCCCCTCACTCCGACGAGGAGAAATCCCGTCCCCTGGCCACCGCCCCCAGCGGCATGGTGGGTCTGGAGACCTCTCTGGCCCTGACCCTTACCGCTCTGTACCACACCAAGAAAATGGACATTCCCGCCATCATCCGCCGCATGTCCACCAACCCCGCCGATATCCTGCACCTGCCCAAGGGCCGGATGTCTCTGGGCGCCATCGCTGACCTGACCATCTTTGACCCCAACGAGGAGTGGACCATCGACCCCGGCAAGTTCGCCTCCAAGGGCCACAACACCCCCTTCGCCGGCACCAAGGTCAAGGGCAAGGTCAAGTACACCATCGTGGGCGGCGAGGTCGTCTACGAGGATCAGTGATCCACCACCGTTTGTTTAAAGAAAGGGAGTAATTACCATGGCTTTTGATATTCTGCAGGACAAGATCATCGCAATGAAGAACCCCACCGTGGCCGGTCTGGACGCCCGCATCGAGTACGTCCCCGAGTACATCCGCAAGGAGTGCTATGAGAAGTACGGCGAGGGCATCAAGGGTGCCGTGGAGGCCATCTACCAGTTCAACGTGGGTCTGATCGACGCTCTGTGCGACATCGTCCCCGCCGTCAAGCCCCAGGCCGCCTACTACGAGAACCTGGGCTGGCAGGGCATGGAGATGCTGGAGCGCACCATTCAGTACGCCAAGAGCAAGGGCATGTACGTCATCGCCGACATCAAGCGCGGCGATATCGGCTCCACCGCCACCGCCTACGCCGAGGGCTGGATGTCCGGCGCTGAGATCGAGGGCAAGCAGTTCAAGACCTTCGACGCCGACTGCGTCACGCTGAACGGCTACATGGGCTCCGACGCCATCAACCCCTTCCTGAACGCCGCCAAGGCCGAGGATAAGTGCTTCTTCGCCCTGGTCAAGACCTCCAACCCCAGCTCCAGCGAGCTGCAGAATGTTGAGGTCAAGGAGGGCGGCACCGTCTACTCCACCATGGCCAGCCTGATCGAGAAGTGGGGCGAGGGCACCGAGGACAAGTACGGCTACTCCAAGGCCGGCGCTGTCACCGGCGCTACCCACCCCAAGGAGCTGGAGGAGATCCGCGCCATGATGCCCCACACCTTCCTGCTGGTCCCCGGCTACGGCGCTCAGGGCGGCACCGCTGAGGACGTGAAGTTTGCCTTCCACCAGGGCGGCAAGGGCGCCATCGTCAACTCCTCCCGCGGCATCATGTGCGCCTGGAAGAAGACCGGCGGCGACGGCCACGACTTCAAGGAGGCCGCCCGCAGCGCAGCCATCACCATGCGTGATGATATCTGCCGTTTCACTTCTTTTGAGTAATGTAAGGCTGGTGTGAATAGATGAAGGTTGAGCGTAAGTGTAAAATTATCGAGAAAACCATGCTGGGCGATGCCGTGTACATGGTCCTCTCCGTGGGCGATATGGTCCGGACCTCCTGCAAGGGCCCCGGCCAGTTCGTCCATATCAAGTGCGGCGAGGGCCTGCTCCTCCGCCGTCCCATCTCCGTCTGCTCCTGCAAGGCCGACGAGGCCGGTGACACCCTGACCATCGTGTTCGAGGTCCGGGGCGAGGGCACCGACTGGCTCGCTCAGCGCGAGGAGGGCGAGTACCTGGACGTGATGGGCATGCTGGGCAACGGCTTCCCCGTCAAGGCCGAGGGCCGCTACCTGCTGGTTGGCGGCGGCATCGGTGTGCCTCCCATGCGGGGCTGCATCGAGTTCTGTCAGGACGCCACCGCCATTCTGGGCTTCCGCAGCAAGGACAAGATGATCCTCAAGGACGTGTTCGAGGCCGAGTGCTCCAAGGTCATGATCGCCACCGACGACGGCTCCTACGGCTACCACGGCTTCGTGGATGCTCTGGTCCGCCAGGAGCTGGCTCAGGAGAAGAACTACGACGCTGTGCTGGCCTGCGGCCCCAAGCCCATGCTGCGCAACGTCTACAAGGCCGCCGACGAGTTCGGCGTCCCCTGCCTGGTCTCCATGGAGGAGCGCATGGGCTGCGGCATCGGCGCCTGCCTGGTGTGCGCCTGCGATATGAAGGACGGCACCCGGAAGCACGCCTGCAAGGACGGCCCCGTATTCCCCGCTGAGGAGGTTGATTGGAATGCCTGAGATCAAGAACATTACCCCCGAGCAGGTCGACCTGTCCGTCGAGCTGGCCGGTATGAAGATGAAGAACCCCGTGGTTGTGGCCTCCGGCACCTTCGGCTTCGGCCGTGAGTACAACCAGTTCTTCGACCTGGGCGAGCTGGGCGGCATCTGCGCCAAGGGCCTGACCCTGCACCCCCGCCAGGGCAACCCCGCACCCCGCATCGCCGAGACCCCCATGGGCATTCTGAACTCCGTGGGCCTCCAGAACCCCGGCGTGGACGCCTTTATCGCCGAGGAGCTGCCCTTCCTGCGCCAGTTCGACACCAAGGTCATCGCCAACATCTCCGGCAACACCCCCGAGGAGTACGGCATCATGTGCGAGAAGCTGGCCGAGGCCGGTGTAGACATGATCGAGGTCAACATCTCCTGCCCCAACGTCAAGGCGGGCGGTCTGGCCTACGGCACCAAGCCCGAGATGGCCGCCGAGGTGGCCGAGATGGCCAAGACCCACGCAGGCAATGTGCCCGTCATGGTCAAGCTGTCCCCCAACGTCACCGACATCACCGAGATCGCCCGTGCCGTTGAGGCCGCCGGCGCTGACGCTGTCTCCCTGATCAACACCCTGCGCGGCATGCGCATCGACGTCAACACCAACCGCCCCATTCTCAAGATGAACACCGGCGGTCTGTCCGGCCCCGCCGTGCTGCCCGTGGCAGTCCGCATGGTCTGGGAGGTGGCCAACGCCGTAAACATCCCCATCCTGGGCATGGGCGGCGTGGCCAAGGGCGAGGATGCCGCCCAGCTGATGCTGGCCGGTGCCGACGCCGTGGCCGTGGGTACCGCTCTGTTTGCCGACCCCTACACCCCCATGAAGGTAAAGGACGGTCTGCGTCAGATCTGCGCCCGGAAGGGCCTGGAGAAGGTCTCCATGCTCACCGGCGCTGTCAACCCCTGGTAAAATAGTTCAAAAAAGTACAAGTGCTTTTTTGAGTGGGATGCAGCCCACCGCACATCCTTTTATTGCAATACCTGCGGCAAACAGCCGCACCTCTGCCGTGTCCCCCGGTTCCGGGGGACACGGACTTCTTGAAAGCTGGTGTTCCCCTTGACCACAATCTATCTCATCCGACACGCGGAAGCTGAGGGCAATCTGTACCGCCGTATCCAGGGCTGGTACAACTCCCTGATCACCGGGAACGGCTTTCGGCAGATCAAGGCACTGGAGGAGCGGTTCCGGGACATTCCCGTGGACGCGGTCTACTCCAGCGACCTGTACCGCACCATGACCACCGCACGGGCCATCTATGAGCCCAAGAATTTACCCCTCCAGACGGAGCCCGGACTCCGGGAGATCCATCTGGGTGACTGGGAGGACCAGACCTGGGGCGAGGTCCGCCACTTTGACGAGGTGGAAATGCTCCGATTCAACCGCTCCGACCCCACCTGGCAGGCTCCCAACGGCGAGAGCCTGAACATGGCGGGCGACCGCATGGTGGAGGCCATCACCCGTCTGGCCAAAAAGCACCCCAATGAAACCGTGGCCATGTTCAGCCACGGAGCCGCCATCCGGCAGGCCCTGAGCCAGATCATGGGCCTGACCCCTGACCACTGGAACGACCTGCCCCACGGGGACAACACCTGTGTGACCCGCATTTTCTTTGACGGGGAGCAGCTGACGGTGGACCCGTCCATGCTGATGGACGCCTCCCACCTGTCCGCCGAGGTGTCCACCCTGTCCAAGCAGGCCTGGTGGCGGAAGGACAACTTCAAATCCCAGGACCTGAGCCTCTGGTTCCGCCATGCGGACCTGGAGCAGGACCGGGACCTCTACCTCAGCGCCCGGAAGGAGGCCTGGACCTCCACCTTCGGCGAGGAGATCCCCTTTGACGAGGCCGGATGCCTGACGGCCGCCCGGGAGCATCAGAGCCAGTCTCCCCGGAACCTGTCCTTCGCCATGGCGGGCGACCAGGTGGTGGGCGTGCTGGAGCTGGACTCCCACCGCTGCGAGGAGGACAACTCCGGCTTTATCTCCTTCTGCTACATCGTCCCTGAGATGCGGGAGCGCAATCTGGGCGTACAGCTCATCGGCGAGGCCGTGTCCCACTTCCGCCCTATGGGCCGGAACAAGCTGCGCCTGCGCTGTGCCGCCTGCGACTCCGCCGACCGGGCCTTCTATCAGCAGTACGGCTTTGACAAGATCGGCGAGGACCGGAACGTCCCTGTCTCCCTTGATATTTTAGAGAAATATATCGGTTACGACCGGTAATGATATAGATTTACCATACATTTCGGACGGCGGCGGCCCTCTTCCTGCCCTGCGGCCCCGCCCGTCCCCGCTAAGTGAGGATATACCATGAGCTTTGACCGCGACCTTTTCCTGCCCGTCTCCCTCGACGATATGCGCCGCCGGGGCTGGGACGATTACGATTTTCTTGTCATCACCGCCGACGCCTATGTGGATCACCCCTCCTTCGGCGCCACCATCATCGGCCGCATCCTGGAGGCCAAGGGCTACCGGGTGGCCATCATGGCCCAGCCCGACTGGCGTGACCCCCAGAGCTTCGCCGCTCTGGGCCGCCCCCGCCTGGGCGTCATGATCTCCGGCGGCAATATCGACTCCATGGTGGCCCACTACACCGCCGCCCGGAAGCGCCGCCACGACGACGCCTATTCTCCCGGTCGGAAGGCCGGTCTGCGGCCCGACCACGCCACCATCGTCTACTCCAACTGCGTCCGCAACGTGTTCGGCGACATCCCCATCGTGGTGGGCGGTCTGGAGGCCAGTCTGCGCCGCTTCGCCCACTATGACTACTGGGAGGACAAGGTCCGCCGCTCCCTGCTCTTCGATGCTCAGGCCGATATCCTGACCTACGGCATGGGTGAGAAGGCCACCATCGAGATCGCCGAGCGTCTGGCCTCCGGCACCCCCGTGTCCGAGATCACCGACGTCCGCGGCACCTGTATCTCCGCCAAGTATCCCGGCGTCTGCTCCTACCCCAAGGTGGAGGTCCCCTCCTTCGAGGAGGTGGTGGCCAGCAAGGAGGCCTACGCCCGGGCCAACATGACCGAGTATCTGGAGCACGACCCCGTCATCGGCAAGGCCATCATCCAGAAGCACGGCAAGGACTTTCTCATCGTCAACCCGCCCGCACCTCCCGTCTCCACCGAGGAGATGGACTGGGTGGCCGAGCTGCCCTACGTGAAGGAACCCCACCCCATGTATGACGACATGGGCGGTGTGCCCGCCATCGAGGAGGTCCGCTTCTCCGTCACCCATAACCGGGGCTGCTTCGGCGCCTGCAACTTCTGCTCCCTGGCCTTCCACCAGGGCCGCACCATCTCCTCCCGCAGCCACGAGAGCCTGATCCGGGAGGTCACCGCCTTGACCAAGCACCCCGGCTTCAAGGGCTACATCCACGACGTGGGCGGCCCCGCCGCCACCTTCCGCCGCCCCTCCTGCCAGAAGCAGCTCAAGCACGGCATGTGCAAGAACCGCTCCTGTCTGGCTCCCGAGCCCTGTCCCAACCTGGACGCCGACCACACCGACTACATGATGCTGCTGCGGAAGCTCCGGGCCCTCCCCGGCATCAAAAAGGTGTTCATCCGCTCCGGCATCCGCTTCGACTTCCTCATGAAGGACCCCAGCGGCGAGTTCTTCACCGATCTGGTCCAGCACCACATCTCCGGCCAGCTGAAGGTGGCCCCGGAGCACTGCGTGAACCACACGCTGGACTACATGGGCAAGCCCCACATCGAGGTCTATGAGAAGTTCCGGGAGAAGTATTACAAGCTGAACCGCCGCTACGGCAAGGATCAGTACCTGGTGCCCTACCTGATCTCCTCCCACCCCGGCTGTACCCTGGAGGACGCTGTCCAGCTGGCCGAGTGGCTGAACAAGGAGGGCCACATGCCCGAGCAGGTCCAGGACTTCTACCCCACCCCCGGCACCCTGGCCACTTGTATGTGGTATACCGGCATCGACCCCCGGACCATGAAGCCCGTGTTCGTCCCCAAGACGCCCCACGACAAGGCCCTCCAGAGAGCCCTGATGCAGTGGCGGAAGCCCCAGAACCGGAAGCTGGTGCTGGAGGCCCTGCACAAGACGGGCCGGGAGGACCTGATCGGCTACGGCAAGCACTGCCTCATCCGCCCCGACAAGTATCAGGGCAGCAACAGCGGCTACAATTCCTACAACAGGGATGAGAAGTCCGGTAAGGGCGGCGGCAAGCCCCAGAACGGCAACGGCAAGCCCGGTTACAAGGGTAACGGAAACGGCAAGCCCCAGCAGGGCAGCGGAAAGCCCGGCTATAAGGGCGGCAAGCCTCAGCAGGGCGGAAAGGGCGCTCCTCAGAGCGGCCGGAACGCCCAGAACAGCCACGCGCCCGCTCGGAAGGCGGGCTGGGCAAAGCCCAAGCCCAACATCAAGAAGGGCACCAAGAAGAAGTAAAGAAAAGCGGCTGTTTCTTCGGAAACAGCCGCTTTTTTATTGCTATTAAGCCTCCCCTTTACAATGGGAGGGGGACCGCTTGCGGTGGAAGGGTTTCAATGGGCCGTTCTTTGACCCCATCTCAAGCAGAACAGTTCCTTCCGGTTACAATCCCCCAGTCAGCAAGCTGACAGCCCCCTTTGCACAAGGGGGCCTTTGGCAAAAACTGTTTCAAGTTCTAACTCCCGTCCCCGCCGCGCGGTCTTGGCTCCCCTTGAGGGGAGCTGTCGGCGGAGCCGACTGAGAGGGGATACTTGAAAACACAGCGTCGGTTGATCCCCTCTCCCGTAGGGCGAGTCTTGGACGGCCGTCTGCGGACGGCGGGGACGATGGACAGGAAAACTTTCCCCGCCCCACACGCAAAAAAGCTCCCGCACCGATGGTGCGGGAGCTTTTTGATGTTCTTGGAAAAGTCTTACTTGACCAGAGCGCCGTCCTTGACGGTGAAGGTCAGGTCGGCATAGCCGTCGGCGGAGATGACCACCACGGCCTCGCCCTGGAAGCAGTCCTCGGTGAAGTCCACAAACCGGTCCTTGCCGCCGAAGGCGGGATCGTTGGAGGTCTTGTAGGACAGGGTATCGTTGAAGAAGGAGGCCACGGGGGTCACCTTCTGGCCGTTGATGCTGATGTTGTTGATGGCCTCGACGAAGGGAGCGGCCACTTCCTCGCCGCCCACGAAGGAGACAGTGTAGTAGTTGCCGCCCATGAACTGGGTCTTGTAGACCACGTTCTGAACAGCGGGAGCCTGGGCCTCCGCCTTCTCCACGTCCTTGACGTTGAAGGTGACGGTCTTGTCGCCGTAATACTGGGCGGTGATGATGACCTTGTAGGTACCGACAGCGAAGGAGCCGTCAGCATTCTGGGCAAAGGCCTGATCCAGAGTGTCCTTGCCGATGGTCAGGGTATTGCCCTCCACGGTGTAGCCGATCTTGTCAAAGACGCTCTCAGCGCCCTCGGGCATCACGTCGTCCTTGCTGCCGTTGGGGGCGATGAGCTGGACCTCGGTGACGTGGGCCAGGAAGTCGCAGACCTCGTGGGCGGTGGTGCAGGTGATGACCATGGGCTCACCCCTGGTGATGTCGGCGGCGGTCAGAGCCACCTCCTCCAGGGGGTAGACGCACTCAAAGGTCACGCGGCCGGTCTGGTAGCCGGGGACGCGGATGGCCAGGTCGTGGACGCCGTACTCCACGTTGTTCAGGGTGATGACGCTGCCCTTGACGGTGAAGTCCTTGCCGCTCTGGAGGGGCAGGGAGCTGCCGTCCAGGGTCAGCTGGCCCTCGGCCACAACAGCGGCCAGATAGGCCTCGTCAGCCACGGTGATGGCGGCGGTGTTGTCGGCGACCACCACGGTCATGGCGGAGGCGGGCTTGCCCACGGAGTCCATGAAGCCGGTGGTCTCGCCCAGGAGGTTGTCCTCCAGGACGCGCTTGACGGAGTAGGGACGGTTCAGAGTGGTGACAGCGCCCTCGGAGGCGATGTACGCAGCAAAGCTCAGGTGCCGGCCCTTGGCGGCGGCAGCGTTGTAGGCATTGCAGAAATCGTCGTAGGTGTAGACCTGCTCAGCGCCCTCGTTGAAGGCGTACATCTTGGTCATGGTATCCCAGCGGCCGGCGATGCCGTTGGCGGCCTCGTCAGTCAGGCCCAGCTGGGTGATGATCTGGGCGTTGACCATCAGGTCGGCGTCCACGATCAGATTGGCGTTCATGAACTTTGAGTCGCCCTCGCCGGAACCGCCGCCGGAGGAGCCGCCGCCCACGCTGGCGGTGGAGATGGCGTCAAAGGTGACAGGGGTCTCGCCCTTGGAGGCGATGGCGGCCTGATGGAAGGTCAGCTGGAAGGGCTGGAAGCCGTCGGCCCAGATCTTCACGGTGTAGTCGCCCGCCACGAGGAAGTAGTTGTGGATGGAGTTGTACAGGACCAGCAGGTCGCCGTGCAGGAACCAGTCGTCGAACTTGGCCAGAGTGGAGGTCTCGCCTGCGGGGTTGGTCAGCTCAACGCGGTAGACGGGGCGGGTGATGCCGTAGGTCATGTTCTCGATGCGGAAGTGGACCTCGTTGCCGTAGTAGCCCTGATCGCCGGTAACGGTCATGGTGGGGACAACTTCCTCAACCACGTGGATGGGGAACAGCTTGGCCACGCCGTTGGAGGTGACGCGCAGGTTGTAGCGGCCGTTGGAGGTGAAGTTCACCTGACCCAGAGCCACCTTGATGGCGGCGACGGTGTGGTCGCCGTGGACAAAGGCCTTGTCGATCTCGTAGTGCAGGTTCTCGTTCAGAGTGGTGTTGTACTCGTTGAAGGCCACCAGATCCACGTCGGTGATGCCGTCAACGAAAGCCTTCTCGGCCTCGGTGCCCTGAGCGTAGTTGAACATCAGCTGGACCTCGCCCTTGACGAAGTAAGGCAGAGCGTTCTCGTCGTGATGCAGAACAGCGTCGGGACTGTGGTGGGCGATGCTGGCGGAGGAGACGCCGTCCAGATCGAAGGTGGTCTTCTCGGGGTTGCAGCGGATGTTGCCGGCCTCGTCATAGTTGGTCAGGTGGTAATCCCAGACGTAGACAGGGCCGTTCATCAGGAAGTAGTCGGGGGTCTGACCCAGCACGACCTCAGGAGCGGCACCCTTGCCGCCCAGAGCCACGGTCTGCTGGTTCACGCCGTTGGAGATGACCAGCTCCTCGTGGTCGCCGGTAACCTCCCACTTGACCAGGGAGCCGCTGTCGGTGACGTTGGTGGCGGCGGAGGTGATATCCACGCCGTCCACAGTCAGGGTGCAGTTGGACAGGCTGTTGCCCTCGGTGAAGTCAACGGCCACAAAGCGGGTCCAGCCCAGGTCCACCAGCTTGGCGGCGTCGGCCAGCTGGGCCTCAGGCAGCTGAGGCTGCTCAGGCTTGGGCTCCACGGGCTTCACGCCCTGGCCGTTGGGGTTGATGACCACGCTGTCGCCGGGGTTCAGCTCCACGCCGCCGGCCTCCACCTCGTCGGCGTGCTCGCCCACGATGACCTTGGTGTTGGGGGTGTTGATCTCAGCCTCACCGGCGTTGACGTAGACCACGCCCACGGTGCCGCGGCCGTTGATCTCGGCCTCCTCGCCGTTCAGGTGGATCTCGTCCACGGAAGCCTTCATATTGACCTGGACCTCCAGCTCCTCGGAGCTCTCGGCGGTCTCGATCTTATTCACATTGCCGGCCTTGACGGTGACGTCGGCCTCATCGCGGACCAGAATGCCGCCGTTGATGGCGGAATCGGAGACGATCAGGTCCTCGACCTCCTCGCGGGCGTCGACCATGCTGCCCACGGTGACCTTGTTCAGGCCCAGACGGTCGATCTCCTCGGCGACGATGATGTCACCGGCGATGGTGCGGTGGGACAGGTTCAGGTCGTCCCGGACGACCAGGCTGTTCTCGCCAGCATTGGCGGCGAGCACATTGGTGCTGGACATGGCCATCACAAGGGCCAGAGCAGCAGCGGAAAATCGCTTTTTGTTCAATGCAACACCTCCATTTTCTCTCTTCCCGGGCAAAATATCCCTTTTTCCGTCTTTTCAGCACACACACGGAAAACAGGTAAAAAAGTTAGCCAGGGCTAAACAGGCTACAGTTTAGCAAAGGCTAACTTTAAAAACAATCACATTTCAGACAATTCCCAGTTTTTCCAAAATATGTATTCGTTATCCACAGCTAACGCCCGCTGTCCTTTCCAAATTTTTCACACTTTACCCAAAAAAGTCCGCACCCGGCCGGGTGCGGACTGAGCAAATGGTTAAAATTTTAAAACCAGATCGTTTTTCGGCAGCTTTTCCCACCCAAACAGAGGGATCAGCGCCTCCGGGGTGACGGGAGCGGCCTCCGGGATCAGGTTGGCGGCGTGGGCCAGGATGCCAACCAGCTCCTGAGCGGTGTACTGCTCCTGTAACTGACCCAGCTCCCGGTCCCGGTCCCGCTTGGCCAGGCGGCGGCCCGACTCGGACAGGAGCAGAGGCACATGGCCGTACTCCGGGTGGTCATAGCCCAACTCCTGCTGGAGCCACAGCTGTCGGGGCGTAGAATCCAGCAGGTCGCTGCCCCGGACCACCTGATTGACCCCCATCATGGCGTCGTCCACCACCACGGCCAGCTGGTAGGCGTAGACCCCGTCGGACCGGCGGAGAATGAAGTCCCCGCAGTCTCTGGAAATGTCCTCGGTGTACTCGCCCTGTAAGAGGTCGGTGAAGGTGCGCTCCCCTGCCGGGGCCTGGATACGCCAGGCGGGGCGGCGGGTCTTGGCCAGCTCCTCCCGCTCCGCCGGGGTGAGGCGGCGGCACCGCCCATCGTAGATGGACACGCCGTCGGACCGGTGGGGTGCGGAGGCGGCCAGCCGCTCGGCCCGGGTGCAGTAGCAGGGGTAGATAAGGTCGCTCCGTTCCAGCTGATGAAATGCCTCGGCGTAAGCCTCGGTGCGGTCGCTCTGCCACACGGGCTCGCCCACCCAGTCCAAACCTAACCACTCCAGATCTCTCATGACCTGCTCGCAGTACTCCGGCTTACAGCGGTCCGGGTCCAGGTTCTCCAGCCGGAGGACCATCTCACCGCCGGCGCTTTTGGCAGACAACCAGGCCAGCAGACAGGACCACAGGTTGCCCAGGTGCATCCGTCCGCTGGGACTGGGGGCGAAGCGGCCCCGGACTCTCTTGTTTTCTTCCATAACGGAACCCTCTCCCCTTCTGAAATGTTCTTTAAGGCGTCAGGTCGGCCTGACGGCGGAGCAGGGACAGGGGCGGTACCTGGCGGGGCAGCTTCATGGCAAACTTCATCTGGGGCTTGCGGACCTGCTCCAGATCATTGCCCTCCTCGTCGGTGAGCTTGCCCACGGTGAGGGTCTGGGGCCGCACGTCGGGGCCCACCAGCTCCAGCTCGTCGCCCACGGAGAATTTATTGCGAAGAGACAGCCAGGCGTTGCCCTCCTCGTCGCAGCTGTCCACCACGGCCACGATCTGCCAGTCCCGGATGTAGCGGGAGCTGTCGGTGAACTGGCCGGGCTGGCCGTAGAAGAAGCCGGTGGAGTAGTGGCGGTGGCTGATGTGCTCCACCTCGTCCCGCCACACGGGGTCCAGGGGCTGTCCGGCGGCGGCGGCGTCAATGGCATGGCGGTAGGCTCCGGTGACGATGCCCGCATAGTAGGCGGACTTGGCCCGGCCCTCGATTTTCAGAGAGTCCAGACCGGCCTCCATCAGCTCGCCCACGTGGTCGATCATGCACATGTCCCGGGAATTCATGATGTAGGTGCCCTGCTCGTCCTCGTAGACAGGGAAGTATTCGCCGGGGCGCTTCTCCTCCATGAGGGCGTACTGGTAGCGGCAGGGCTGGGCGCAGGCACCCCGGTTGGAGTCCCGGCCCGTCATGTAGTTGGACAGCAGGCACCGGCCGGAGTAGCTGACGCACATGGCGCCGTGGGCAAAGGCCTCCATCTCCAGCTCCCGGGGTGCTTTAGCCCGGATCTCCCGGATCTCGTCCAGACTCAGCTCCCGGGCCAGGATGATGCGGCTGGCACCCAGGTCGTACCAGGCCTGGGCGCTGGCGTAGTTCACAATGCTAGCCTGGGTGGAGATGTGGCAGGCCACACGGGGCGCGTACTTCTTGGCCAGGGACAGCACGCCCACGTCGGCCATGATGATGGCGTCCACGCTCAGGTCGTTGAGGTACTCCAGCCACTGAGGCATCTGGGCGATCTCCTCGTTCCGGGGCATGGTGTTGCAGGTCACGTGGACCCGGACCCCCTTGCGGTGGCACATGCGGACGGCCTCTCTCAGCTGGTCCTGGTCAAAGTTGCCTGCGAAGGACCGCATACCAAAAGCGGTGCCCGCCAGATAGACGGCGTCTGCACCGTAGGTGACGGACATCCGCAGGCGCTCCATATCTCCGGCCGGGGCCAGCAGCTCGATCTTCTTTTCTCCCATGTTCTCTTGTTCTCCTTTAACTCAAAAAGCGGGGCGGAGCCGACGCTCCTGCCCCGCTTGCAGATTACTTTTTGTACAACTCCTGAGACTGCATGAACTTCTGATGTTCCTTATAGGTCCTGGAGAAGTGGTGGATCCCGTCGTCGCCCAACGCATAGTAGAAATAGTTGGTGCTGGCGGGGTGCATGGCCGCCTTGATGGACTCCATACCGGGGTTGGCGATGGGTCCGGGAGGCAGACCCTTCACCTTATAGGTGTTGTAGGGAGAATCGATCTCCTTGTCCGCCTCGGTGGGGACCTTGCCGCCGTTGATATAGGCCAGAGTGGCGTCGATCTGGAGCCGTCCCACCGTCTCGCCTCTGGGGTTGTTCAGTCGGTTGTAGATGACGGAGGCGATCTTGTCCCGGTCCTTGCCGTCGGTCTCCTTCTCCACCAGAGAGGCCACGGTCAGGACCTCGTGGATGGACTTGCCGCTCTTCTCGATCTCGGCCCGGACCTCATCGTTGACCCGGCTGTCGAAGGTGACCAGCAGCTTATTGATGGCATAGAGAGGGCTGTGCGGGGTGTAGAAGGTGTAGGTGTCGGGGTACAGATAGCCCTCCAGACGGTGATAGTCGCCCAGGGGGATGTCCTCCAGGAAGGAGAACTTGTAGTCGTGCTCGGCGGCCACCTTTTTCAGCTCCTCCGCCCGGGCCACGCCCTTGTCCTCCAGCAGCTGGAACACCTGGTCCACGCTGTAGCCCTCGGGGATGGTGACGGTGATCTCGGCACGGGTGGCGGAGTTCACGCTCATACCGGACAGCAGGGCCCGGTAGTCCATGTCGGTGTTCAGGGTGTAGGTGCCCATGGTCACCTTGTCCTTGCCGCCGGTGATCCCGGCAAACAGCTTGAACAGGCCCTTGTACTCGATGAGGCCCTCGTCCTTCAGCCGCTTCGCCACGTCGTTGAAGTCATCCTCGGCGGTGATGGTGATGGTGACGGTCTTTTCTTCCTTGTTCAGGGCCAGCACGTCATTGGCGGCCACCCAGCCGAAGCAGGCCAGAAGGGTGGATATGCCGATGACTCCGATGATGTACAGCGCTGCAAAGTTGGCTCCGGTGAGCCGTTTGCGGGGCTGCTGATCGTTTTTCTCTTCCTGAGTCATAGATTCAGCTCCTATCAGTTTGTGTCCGGAGGGTCACGGGACAGCTCCGGGGCGCATAGAATAGCTCGTACCCGGGAGGGATGCTTTTCTTCCCTCCCCTGAGAACAAGCGAGGTGAACGCAATGTGTAACAACAACTGCGGCTGGGGCGGAAACGGCGCTCTGTGGATCATTCTGCTGCTCATCGTGCTGGTGTGCTGCGGGGTGTGGAACACCGGCTCCGGCTGTACCTGCCGACAGGGCCAGCGGTGCGGCTGCACCGCCTGCTCCGCCAACTGCGACAACAGCTGCGATTGATCCAGATTCCGGCGGGGACGGCCCAGCTGTCTCCGCCGTTTTTCAGCAGAAAATCTGCTCGTCCTCGGTGAGGAGCACGTCCACCCGGCTGTCGTGAACCTCGATGGGGACAAGCTCCTGCAGGACTGCCTGACGGCACAGGCCCACGGTCACGCCGCGGAACTCCGCCAGCCAGCGGTCGTAGTAGCCGCCGCCGAAGCCCAGCCGGTACCCCCGGCGGTCATAGCACGCCGCCGGGACCAGCACAAGGTCGATGCCCTCCCGCTCCACCACGGGGCAGAGCGCCGGGTCCGGCTCCAGAATGCCGAAGTCGGCCTCCTTCATAGGGTACTGGGGCAGATAGCGGCGGACCTCCATCCGGTGTCCCGGGAGCATCCGGGGCAGACAGACTGTCTTTCCCGCCGCAAGCAGGTTTTCAATGAGGCGGGCAGTGTCCGGCTCCTTTCCGGGGATGCCCCAGAAGGCAAAGACGGTCTCCGCCGCCTCCACCTGGGGCAGGGCCAGAAAGCGGCAAAATAACTTCTCGTCGCTCTCCTGCCGCTCCCGGTCGGTCAGAGCGGATAGCTGCGCCCGGACCGCCGCCCGAAGGGCTCGTTTTTCCTCAGCCGTAGTAGATCTCACTGCGGATCTTCTCGGCCATGTCGGCACCGGCCAGCACCTCCACCAGCTTCAGACCGAAGTCAAAGGCGGAGCCGCAGGCCCGGGCGGTGATGATCTTGCCGTCCACCACCACGCCGGAGTCCATCTGGGGCTCAGCGCCCTTCAGACCGTCCTCCATGCCGGGGTAGCACACGGCCTTCTTGCCACGCAGGTTGCCCCAGCGGCCCAGCAGAGTGGGTGCGGCGCAGATGGCGGCCACCCACAGGTCCCGGTCGATGGCCTCCTGGACCATGGCCTCGGTGACGGGGTCCTCGGACAGGTTGCGGACGCCCACGCCGCCGCCGGGCAGCACGATCATGTCCGCCTTGGTCAGGTCCAGATGGGCCAGAGGCTCGTCCACCTTGATGGTGATACCCCGGCCTCCGGTGACGTCCTCGGCCTTATGAGAGGCCAGAACCACCTTGATCCCGGCGCGGCGCAGCAGATCGGCAGGCACTAAGGCCTCCGCTTCCTCAAAACCCTGAGCCAACAAAATATAGACCATAGTAACCTCCTAATACTCTCGGAGAGGGGGCATACAGGCACATCTCTCCGGCTCCTCGTGTGTCTTACCTTATTAAGAATCACATACTGTGACTGCTTACTTCTTCCGCTTCACCCGCTGACCGGCGGCCTTCACCAGCACCAGAGGCAGCTTGGCCATGCGGCCGATGCGCTTGGGCTCCTTCTTCAGACGGTAGGCCCACTCCATGCCGCACTTCTGCCAGCTCTCGGGGGCGCGCTCCACATTGCCGGCAAAGACGTCCAGACAGCCGCCCAGGCCGATGGCCACCTTGGCTCCGGTGTGCTCGCCCCAGCGGGCCATCCACTTCTCCTGCTTGGGTGCGCCCAGACAGACGAACAGCAGGTCGGGCTTGGCAGAGGCCACCTTCACCAGCACCTCCTGCTCATCCTTGAAGTAGCCGTCCTGAGTGCCGCACAGCACGATGTTGGGGTGGTCCTCCACAATGCGCCGGCCGGCCTCCTCCGCCACGCCGGGCTTGGCTCCCAGCAGGAACAGGCGGCCGCCCATCTCGTCCAGGGCCTTCAGCATATCCGCGGCAAACTCGATGCCGGGGACCCGCTCCTTTAAAGGAGTACCCATGATCTTGGCGGAGTAGATCACGCCGATGCCGTCAGCCAGCACCAGGTCCGCACCGTTCAGCACCTGCGCGAACTCCGGGTCGTGCTCCGCGGCCATAATGAACTCGGGGTTGGGCGTCACTACATAGTGGAACTTGTTCTCGCCCAGCATGGCAGTGCCTCTCTGGGCGGCCTCCTCCCGGGTCACATCGTCAAATTGAACGCCTAAAATTTCCGTTTTCAATCTTTTTTCCTCCGTTGTCCCGGTCCGCCGGACCGGGTCCTTAGGTTTCAGCCTCACCCCCGCCGCAAAAGGCGGCATACGGGTGTTATTTTAATATTTTACCATGTTCCGCTCCAAAAGTCTATGAATTTTCGGTCTCCCTTTCCGGCGGCTCCCGTTTTCTTCCTGTCATGGCCCTGGACCTATCGGAATAGATTATAGCAAAACCTCAATGGTCCGCTATAGCTATTCGCTTATGATTTTCCGTGTTATCTGAAACTTTTTAAGATTCTGATTGCTTTTTCGGCGATTTACCCTTGCTTTTTCCTTAGCAAACAGTTATACTGTGAAACAAGAGAGCGAGGCAGGGCAAACACCCTGCCGCACCTGTTAAGGTTATTATTAAATGTAATATTTAGGAGGAACCAACTATGAAGGTTGCAGTTATCGGCGCCGGCACCATGGGCCGCGGCATCGTTCAGATTTTCGCAGCGAAGGGCCACGATGTCCTGATGTATGCCAGCAGCAAGGCTTCCGCACAGCGCCATAAGGATCAGCTCAGCGCCTCTCTGATGAAGCGCGTCGCCAAGGGCAAGATGACTCAGGAGGCTCACGATGAGCTGATGGCTCACGTGCTGGTGGACGAGAAGATCGCCGCCGCCGACGCCGACCTGGTCATCGAGTGCATCAAGGAGGACATGGCCATGAAGAAGGCCCTGTTCGTGGAGCTGGATGATATCTGCAAGCCCGAGACCCTGTTCGCCTCCAACACCTCTTCTCTGCCCATCACCGACATGGCCCGGGGCCTGAAGCACCCCCTGATCGGCATGCACTTCTTCAACCCCGTGCCTTCCATGAAGCTGGTCGAGATCATCCGCGGCATCAACACCGACGACGAGACCTTCAAGTTCACCTACGACCTGGCCCTTCAGCTGGGCAAGGACCCCGTCGAGGTCAAGGAGTCCCCCGGATTCGTGGTCAACAAGCTGCTGATCCCCATGATCAACGACGCCATCGGCCTGGTCGAGATGGGCGCTGCCTCCGTTGAGGACATCGACAAGTCCATGCAGCTGGGTGCCAACCACCCCATGGGCCCCCTGGCTCTGGGCGACTTCATCGGTCTGGACGTGTGTCTGGCCATCATGGAGACCCTGTACACCGAGTTCGGCGATTCCAAGTACCGCCCCACTTACCTGCTGAAGAAGATGGTCCGCGGCGGCCGTCTGGGCCGCAAGACCGGCCGCGGCTTCTACGACTACTCCAAGAAGTAAGCCCCTTATACAGTTCATTCAGCCCCGATACTATTTAAATATAGTATCGGGGCTTTTTCATTCTCCTCCCATCTGTTTCCAGTTCCGCCTCCACCTGCGGCCATTTTTCGTCGCTTTTGACGTACTTTCCCCGCTGAATGTCCATTTTCTATCAAATATACAAAAAAGGGCTGGAAAAACTGGTGAAATTTCCAGTTATCCTCCTCTTGCGTACCTCTGCAAAAAACGGTATAATTTTATAGGTATTGAGAATACCATGCTTAATTCGCGCATCGCAACGTTGGTTCAGACCGTGTTGCGCTTTTTTCGGAGTCTCTTTGTTAAAAATCTAACAAAGGGTCATGCGTGAAATCCCAGTCGTATCGTATGCTCCCTGCTGCGAATCCCCGGCCTTGCGGCTGCGGGCCGGACAGGAGCTTTCACGATATATCAACAGGATTCAAGTAATTAAACTAGGAGGACTGAAAAATGGATTTTCATCTGTCGAGAGAACAAGAGATGGTCCGCAAGATGTACCGCGAGTTCGCCGAGAACGAAGTGAAGCCCCTGGCCGAGGAGATCGATGAGGAAGAGCGCTTCCCCATGGAGACCGTCGAGAAGATGGCTAAGCTGGGTATGATGGGCATCTACTTCCCCAAGAAGTACGGCGGCGCCGGCGGCGACGTCCTGTCCTACGCCATGTGCGTTGAGGAGCTGTCCAAGGTCTGCGGCACCACCGGTGTTATCGTCTCCGCTCACACCTCTCTGTGCTGCGCCCCCATTTTCGAGCACGGCACCGAGGCCCAGAAGATGAAGTACCTGCCTGACCTGCTGTCCGGCAAGAAGATCGGCGCCTTCGGCCTGACCGAGCCCAACGCCGGTACCGACGCTTCCGGCCAGCAGACCACCGCTGTCCTGGAGGGCGACCACTACGTCCTGAACGGCTCCAAGTGCTTCATCACCAACGGTA
>SAMEA104404100__coassemble_460_pt1 | contig 45341 bp, 33 predicted proteins | sample SAMEA104404100__metabat2_low_PE_092 | metagenome-assembled genome bin SAMEA104404100 (sample SAMEA104404100) | Balaenoptera acutorostrata | reverse complement strand
TTTTACGGGAGTTACATGATCCGCCCGCCACGATGGGCGGCAAAGACTGCCGCCGCCAGCATCCACGTAAAGTGGCCTTCCGGTGCCGCAAACGCGGACAATTTTAAGACGGTTTCCGTCTCTGCACCATTTTCTCCCGTCCCCCGTCCTGTCCCCAGCGGCCCGCAGGCCGCCGTCCAAGCCTCGCCCTACGGGAGAGGTGGCACCCAGTCCGCAGACTGGTGCCGGAGAGGGGATTCCTCGATGGTGCAGAAGTTTAAAAGTATCCCCTCTCAGACCCAGTGTGCGCACTGGGCCAGCTCCCCCCCAAGGGGAGCCTTGGAACGGCGGTTTTCGGTTTGTTCTGCTATCTGTTTCATTCTGCGTTTCCGGCGCATTTTCGAAATCTGCGGCCGCGATATATCGCGGCCCTACGGCGTCTATCGGAAATGTGTCCTAAAACAATGTAGGGCTGCCATATATGGCGGCCGTGTTGCAGAGACTTCCGAAGTCAAACAGAAGAAAAATAAAGCGGTCTTTGCCCCCTTGCCTCCCCTTGAGGGGAGGTGGCACGGCGTATGCCGTGCCGGAGAGGTGTTCTCCCGTCCCGCCTTCCGTCCACCCATAAAAAAACAGCTCCGAAACCACCGGTTTCGGAGCTGTTTTCTCTTATTTCAGTCTCGCCAAAATGTCCTTTTTATAGGCCAGGAACTCCGGGGTCAGGTTGAAGTCCTGTCCCCTGGGTTTCTTCTCGCGAATGACGATCTCGTCGCCGATCTTACCCTCGGCCAGCAGATAGATGCGGTCGGAGAGCAGGATCGCCTCGTCGATATCGTGGGTGATGAACAGGGTGGACAGGCGGATGCGCTCCATGACGTCCAGGTACCACCGGTGGACGGCGGCCTTGGTGAGGGTGTCCAGAGCGGAGAAGGGCTCGTCCAGCAGGGCCACGTTCTGAGAGAACAGGTACGTTCTCAGCAGGGCGGCCCGCTGTCTCATGCCGCCGGAGAGCTGTGCGGGCCACAGCTTCTCCGTCCCCTCCAGCCCGAACTCCGGGAAGAGGGCCACGGCCTGCTTCCGGGCCTCCTGCTTCTTCACGCCCCGCAGGAGCAGGGGCAGGGCCACGTTGTCCTGAATGGTGTGGTAGGGCATGAGCAGGTCCTTTTGCAGCATATAGCTGATGCGCCCCGGCTTGCCGGTGACGTCCTCGCCGTCCAGAAAGACCTTGCCCTCGTCGGGGACCAGCAGGCCGGAGATGATGTTGAACAGGGTGGTCTTACCGCCGCCGCTGACGCCCAGCAGACAGACCAGCTCGCCCTCCCGCAGGGTGACGGACACGTCCCTCAAAACCTGCTTCCCGTCAAAGGACATACTGACGTGCTGTACCTCCAGCTTTTCCATTTAAGCCTGGGGCAGATAGTCGTTGGTGAAGCCGGCCATGGGGTCCACCTGACCCTCCAGCAGCTGGTTGTCGTTGAGCCACTGATAGAAGCCGCTCCAGCGGGCGGCGTCGAACTCGCCCCAGCGCTTGGCGTCGGAGATGTACTCGTTGGCCAGGTACTTCTGGCTGGCAATCACCAGGTCGGCGCTGTCCTTCAGCTCGGGGGCGGCCTCCATCAGGATGTTGGCGGCCTCCTCGGGGTGCTCCACGGCGAACTGGTAGCCCTTGGACAGGGCGGCCATGAAGGCCTTGGCGGTCTCAGGGTTCTGGGTCATGAAGTCGTTGTTGCCGATGACCACGGGGGTGTAGAAGTCGAACACGGAGTCGATATCGGCGAAGGAGAAGTAGTCGATGGGCAGACCGGCCTGCTCACAGGCGATACCGGCCCAGCCGTAGAAGATCCAGATGGCGTCCACGGACTTGCTCTGCAGGGCAGAGACCTCGTCGGTGACGGTGGAGGGGATCAGCTCCACCTTGCTGAAGTCGCCGCCGTCGGCCTCCATGACCTGCTTGATGGTGGCCTTCTCCACGGGCAGGTCCCAGGTGGCGTACTTGTGGCCCTCCAGGCCCTTGGGGGAGCTCATGCCCTCGCCCTTGCGGGACACGATGCCGGAGGTGTTGTGCTGGAGGATGGCGGCCACGGCGGTGATGCCCAGAGGCTCCTCACCCACCAGAGCGGGTGCGATGTAGTCCTGGAAGCTGACGCCGAACTGGGCCCGGCCGGAGGCCACCAGCACCTCAGCGCCGTCCTCGGGAGGCTGGACCACCTTCACGTCCAGACCGGCCTCCTCAAAGTAGCCGTTGGCGATGGCCGCATACAGGCCGGTGTGGTTGGTGTTGGGGGTCCAGTCCAGCACGAAGGTGATCTCCTGGAGCTCGGCCTTGTCGCCGGAGCCGGAGGCGGATGCGTCGTCCTTGGGGCCGCAGGCGGCCAGGGACAGAGCCATGACCAGAGCCAGAGCGGCGGCGGTCATACGTTTCCAAAGTTTCATGGTGATTACTCCTTTTTTGTTTTTTTGTCGTGTAAGTGGCGGTAGGGCATGCATCTGCGCTCTGCCAGGTCCACCAGCGCCATGAGCAGCAGGGAGATGGCGGAGATGAGGAAAATAACGGCGAACATCTTGTCGAAGGCAAAGGCTTTCTTTACCCGGGTCATGTACACGCCCAGGCCGCTGAAGCCTCCCAACCACTCGCTGATGACCGCACCTACCACGGAGTAGGCGGCGGCGATGCGCAGGCCGGAGAAGAACTGGGGCAGGGCGGAGGGGCACTTGAGGCGGCGGAAGATCTGCCACCGGCCGGCCCCCATGGACCGGAGCAGGCCCACGGCGTCCTTGTCCACATCCTTGAAGCCGTCCAGCAGACCCACAGTGACGGGAAAGAAGGTGACCAGCACAATGAGAATGACCTTGGGGGTCATCTCATAGCCGAACCACAGCACCAGCAGAGGGGCAATGGCCACGGTGGGGATGGTCTGGGTGATGACCAGGATGGGGTAGAAGGCCTTGTACAGCACATCGAAGGCGTCCATGGCCACGGCAAAGACAAAGCCCAGGGTCACGCCCAGCAGCAGACCCAGAAAGGCCTCCTGAAGGGTGACGGTCAGGTTGCTGAGCAGGGCGGGCCAGTCGTTGACAAAGACCATCAGCACGTCCACCGGGGAGGGCAGCATATACTTGGGCACCAGACCCAGACCGGACGCCAGCTGCCACAGCGCCAGCAGGATCACCACCGCCGCGACGGCGGGCAGCTTACTGCTGGTGGTGCTTCGTAACTTTTTTGTCAATGGTCAGGATCTCTCCTTCCGGCTCGTACACCACCTTGATGTAGGCGGCGACCTTGGGCGCACCGGCACGGACGGCCACGTGCTGGCACTCCTTCACGATGTCCATCAGCTGGTCGTAGCTGTCGCCCTCGATGGTGGTCTCGAAGGGGCCGACGTAGTAGTTCAGACCGGTGCTCTTGATGTAGGCGATGACCTCGTCTACCATGCGGACCAGCTCGTCGTCGTTTTCGGCGGCGGGCAGGACCTGAATGGCTACACTTGCTTTCATGCGGAAATCCTCCTCAAATGTATAAAAAAACTCCTCCGGGGAACCCCGGCGGAGCGGCAAACGGTACGCGGCTGGAAAAGAACTGTTTCAGTCGGCGTAACAGGTTATGCTACCTACGCTGGCATTACCCAGATCAGGTAAGAGGGTCACAGGACTACCTGTTTCTCAGCCCATTTTGCTGGGCTCCCCTGATATCATGATTATTTTAAGGCATAACGGGGTGTCTGTCAATCGGAAAAGCAGAAACAGCGGATATTCCGCAGAATATCCGCTGTTCTGGAATTATTTGGATTTTACTTCCTCTTTGGCGGGCTCCTTCCGCTTCACCCTTACGAAGTGGAGCAGGAGGAGGGCGGCCACAAGCAGGGCCGCCGCGCCCGCCACCAGCAGCAGGGTGCTGTCCTGAGCCAGGGGTGCGGCCAGGCACAGCTGGGCGGTCTGGCCGGAAATTTCCGCCCGGAGGAACCGGCCCTCCCGGGTGGCGTCCAGCTTCTCCCAGCGGCCCTCGGCATTGAGGGCGTACAGGTCTGCGTGATTGCAGCCCTTGGGCAGGGCCACACGGAGGGCGGTGAAGTCGTTCTCCCCGCCGGACAGGCCCACACCGTAAGCACCCAGAGGCTTGCCGCCCACGTGGGGCGTGTCCGGCAGGGCGGTGATGGTCAACTCCGCCTCCGGGGTGAAGAAGCCCTCGGCCAGGATGCGGCCGTCCTCGGAGGAGATGGAGGGGAGCATGGGGGCATACTGGGCCTCCAGAGTCAGGTCGGAGAGGACCGCCCCGTTTTTCAGTCCGGCCCAGCTGCCGAAGCAGTTCTCCCTGCCGGGGACGGCGGGGATCTGGTCCGGGGTCAGGGCGGTGCCATAGGGCAGGTCCAGGGTCTCCACCACCTGCCCGTCGGCGGTGAAGGTGAGGGTCACGGTGGCGAACTCGGCGGGGGTTCCGGGCTGGGCCATAAAGTCGGCGTGGGTCAGGGGATAGGCCTTCCCGGCGTAGCTGATGCCGTCCACACCGCCCAGAGCGGGGCTGACGAAGGTGTTCCCCTCGATCTTGCCGCCGTCGGTCAGGGAGCCCGCAATGGCTCCGGTGCAGGACAGGGAGTCGGCGATGTCCACCAGCGCCCGGCAGGCCCGCACATCGGAGGCGGTGCCGGCAATGCCGCCCACGTTCTTCTGACCGGAGAGGCTGGCCTTCACCCAGCAGTCCCGGATGACGCCCTTGGACAGTCCGGCCGCTCCGCCCACATTGCCGCCGCCGGAGCTGGACACGGGGCCGAAGCTCTGACCGCCCAGCACCACGCCCAGATCCATCCGGCCCACCAGACCGCCCGCGCAGTCCTTCCGGGAGGCGATCTTTCCCCGGTTCACGCAGTTCTGCTGGATGGACTGGGTCAAAAACTGGAAGTTCATGGAGGAACTGCCCTGGTTGGACACGTCATCCTCCGGGTCGAAGTCGAACTCGATGGACATGGCGCCGGTGATGCCGCCCACGTTCACGTCGCCCTCCACGGTGCCGGTGTTGGTGCAGCTGAACACCTTGCCCTGGGTGGCGGCGTTGATGTTCTCGTCGGACACGTCCACCACCCGGTCGCCCTCGGTGGGCTTTTTGCCGTTTTTCAGTAGGTCCACGATGACGCCGAACTGGTCGCCCACCTGCCGGAGATTGCCGGTGAGCACATCCCCCGCCTGTCCGGCGGTGCGGTTCATGCCCTCCAATTCCTGCATGAGGGAGGACAGGGACTGGCTCAGCTTGTTCTCAGCGGCGTGGAAGTCGGGGCTCAGGGTGGGAAGCTGAACGGGAGGCAGGTCGCCCTGCTGATCCAGAATGTCGGACAGCTGGCCCAGGCTGTCGCCCAGAGCGTCGGCGGCGGAGGAAAACTTCCCGAAGGCCGCCTCCAGCTTGCCTGCGGCCTCCTGGCCGGACTGCTGGACGCCGGGGAGCTGGTCCAGAGCGGTGTGGAGGTTTTTCATGGACTGCTCCAGATGGGAGCCCGCCTGCATGAGCTGCTGGAAGTCGTAGCGGAGGGTCTCAAGGGCCTGACGGAACCGGTCCACGGCCCCGCCCAGACAGAGCTCCTGAAGAGGGACGGGGATGCCCGCCAGCAGGTCCAGAATGGTGGTGAGGGACTGGCGCAGCTCATTTACAGCGTCCTTGGCGGACTGAATGAGGGCGTTGGCGGCCTCGTCGCCCTGCTCCAGCCCGTTGAGAGCCTCTTCGATCCGGTCCAGAGCCTCGCCCATGTCCCGGGCGGCCCGCTCCATGTCGGCGGCCACGCCGCCCATCCGCTTGGACAGGTTGGAAACTCTCTGGCTCAGTTCGTTGAAGGTGTCGGCGGTGCCATTGCCCAGCTCCTCCACCTGGCCCATCAGGTCGGACAGATGCTCTTTGGCGTCCCCGGTGCCGGAGATCAGGGCGGAGATGTGGGCGGATAACTGCTGACGGGAGGAATCCACCCCGGTGAGGGAGCCGGACAGCAGGCTGTTCAGCACGTCCAGCTCGTGGCCCAGCTTTTGCAGGGTGTCCTCCTCGTAGCGCAGGAGGGTGTAGGGCTCCATCTGGCCCACAATGCCGCCTACCTCCTTCCGGCCTTGGACCAGACCGGAGTTGGAGCAGCCCGCCATATAGCCGGACTGGCGGCCCGCCACGCCGCCCACGTTGTAGCCCACGTGGGGATAGCCCACGGTGCCGGAGTTGGAGCAGTTCTCCATCCGGCCCGTGTTCACACCCGCCACGCCGCCGGAGTCGGTGCAGGCGGGCATATTCTCGGCGCTGTTCAGCTGGTTCAGATCGATCTGGTCCAGCTGGGGGCCGATGTGGACGGCCTTGGTGTTGACCTGGGCGGCGTTGGTACAGCCGGACAGGGTGCCGTAGTTGGAGCCGACTACGCCGCCGGTGTAGTGCTCACCGGAGACGGAGCCGCCCTTGTTGACGCACTGGTTCAGATGGCCGGCCTCGGCGTTGACGCCCACCAGACCGCCCACGCTGCTGCCGCCGCTGACCAGGCCCTCGAAGGTGCATTTGGTCAGAGTGCCGCTGTTCACGCCCACGATGCCGCCCAGCTGGGAGGCATTCTCCCCAGCGGTGATCTGGGCCCGGACAGTCAGATTGGACAGGGAACCACCGGGCTGGAGGTAGCGGAACAGGCCCTGGTGGTCGCCCTCGCCGGAGAGGCGGAAGTTCCGCAGGGTGTGGCCGCCGCCGTCGAAGGAGCCGCCGAAGGTGGGGACGGGCTGACAGCCAGACAGGTCCAGATCGGCCTCCAAAATCACGGTCTTGTCCTGGGACCAGGTATCCAGACGGCAGCTCTGGGAGAACCGCTCCCAGTCCTCCTTGGTGCGGAGCCGGATGACGGAGGAAGCCTCGTCGGCCCGGATCAGCGGGGCGCACAGGCCCAGCACCAGCACCACCGCCATGAGACAGGCGAGGATGCGCTGAACTTTTTTCTTATTCATGGTCGGTACCCTCCTTTTCCACAGGATCTTCGGAAACAGGCGGCGGGAGCCGCTTTTCCGGGTTGGGGACCTCCTCCTGCAGGGTGCCGGAGGCCACCACCGCGGACATATCGCCCTGGATGACGCCGTGGATCTCTGCGTCCACATTGCCGCTGATGTAGCCCCGGATGTGGCCGTTGACCCGGATGGTGCCGCTGGCGGTTCTGCGGGGTGCCACAGGGGGCTTGAGGATGAAGGAGGTTTTCTCGATGATGGTGTCGCCCAGCACCAGCAGCTGAGGCAGAACGCCCATGACCAAAATCATGGACAGGATGGTGCCCCGGGCCAGACAATGGCCGATGGCGGTGATGGCGGGCTCAGAGGTGAGGAAGTAGATGAGGATGCCCGCCGAGGACAGCATGGTACCGGAGGTCACCACCGTGGGGAAGGCCAGGTTCAGCGCCTCCACAATGGCCTCCTTGGGCTCCATGCGCTGTTTCAGCTCGATGTAGCGGCTGGAAATGACGATGGCGTAGTCGATGTTGGCGCCCATCTGAATGGAGCTGACGATCAGACTGCTGAGGAAGAACAGATTGCTGTGCATCAGATAGGGGAAGGAGAAGTTCATCCAGATACTGCCCTGGATGACCATGATGAGCAGGACGGGCAGGCCCGCAGAGCGGAAGGTGAACACCAGCACGATGATGACGAAGAGGGCGGACAGCACGCTGATGAGGATGTTGTCCCGCTGGAAGGAGGTGGACAGGTCGTAGTTGCTGGTGGAGTCGCCCACCAGATACACCTTGTCGTAGTACTTCCCGGCCACCGCGTGGAGCTCGTCCAGATAGTCGAAGGTCTCCTGACTCTCCACGGGCAGGTCCAGATTCAGCAGGATACGGCTGTAGGAGGTGCCCGCCAGCTGTTTCTTTGCGTCCACCAGCTGGGTGTGGATGTCCTCCAGCATGTCGTTCATCTCCCCGTCCAGGGTGACGAAGCCCGCCTCCTTCTGGTCGTAGAGGAAGAAGATCATGTCGATGAGGGGGACGCTGAAGTCGTCCAGCCCGCCCACGATCTTGCCGTAGTCCTCCTGGTCGGCGGCGTAGGCGGCGTAGAGCAGCTGAACGGCCTCGTAGTCCAGATCCAGCAGCTCGGCCAGCTGCCGGGGCCGGAGGGAGTCGGTGAGCATGTAGCCGTCCATGGCCTCGATGTTGGACAGGCCCATGGCCAGGGACACGTGCTCCATGCCCTCCAGCTTGTTCAGCAGGGCCTTCTCCCGGGCGTAGTCCCCGGAGGGCACCAGCATGGCCATGACGTTGGTGCCGCCGAAGGTGTCGTCGATGGTCTCCTGTGCGATCTGCTCCTCGTTCTGGCGGAAGGTGTGCAGGGTGGAGTAGCCGTAGACGTAGGGACACTTACTGCTGAGGAAGAAGCCCGCCACCACCAGCAGGGCGAACAGAGGCGGGATGACGTACCGGGTCTTGATGGTCATACGGCCCCATGCGGAGATTTTCGGGACGAAGGACCGGTGGTGGGTCTTATCCATCCACTTGGAGAAGAGCATCAGCAGACCGGGCATCAGGGTGAACACGGACAGCAGGCTGAGGAAAATAGCCTTGATGAGGACCACGCCCATGTCGTAGCCCAGCCGGAACTGCATGAAGGTCATAGCCAGCAGACCGGAGATGGTGGTCAGGCTGGAGCCGAAGATCTCAGGGATGGACTTGCTCAGGGCGTTGATGCAGGCCTCCCGGGCGGGGTACAGCTCCCGCTCCTCGGTGAAGCGGTGGCACAGGATGATGGCGTAGTCGATGGCCAGGGCCAGCTGCAGGATCACCGCCACCGAGTTGGTGACGAAGGAGATCTCGCCCATGAGGAAGTTGGTGCCCATGTTCAGCAGGGTGGCCGCCAGGAAGGTGAGCAGAAGCACCGGGACCTCCATGTAGGTCTTGGAGGTGAACAGCAGGACGGTGACGATGATGAACACGGCCACCACCATGACGATGGCGATCTCACCGCCCAGCCGGTCTACGGTGCCGGTGCCCACGGGGGTGTTGAGGAAATAGTCGTAGTTCTCCAGGACTTTTTCCACCCCGGCCTTGGCCTCCAGGCTCACCGGGTCGGTGACCTCTCCGTCAAAGGTCAGGTTGAAGAGGGCGGCGGTGTTCCGGTAGTAGTCGGACAGCTGTCCCGCGGGGTCCTCCGGGTCGTAGAACTCCACGGAGGTGACGCCCTCCACCGCCCGCAGCTTGTCGGCCAGCTCCAGGGACCGGTCCAGGGACAGGTTCTCCACCATAACACGGGCGGTGGCGTAGGTGGTGAACTCGTCCTCCATGATGGTCAGACCCTGCCGGGTCTCCGTGTCGCCGGGGAGGTAGGCGGTGATATCGTCGTTGGTCTGCACCCAGCCGGAGGCGACCAGACAGAAGATCCCCGCTGCGATGAAAAAGAGGAAGAAGATGTTCCGTTTATCCACGATAAAGGTGGCCATCCGCTCCCAGAAGGTAGGTTGGTGATCCTTCTTCACAAACAAGACACTCCAATCTGTAGCATAAAAGTTCTGTGGCATAAAAGGGAAAAGGGCGCGTCTGCGCCCAATGTGTTTCCAATTATAGGGGGACGAAAATTACCGGTCAATAGGCATAGGGGGAAATGTGTTTAGATATTACCTTCCTTTTATGAAATTTTAATTCTATTTAAGGATAGGACTCAGGTCCTTGACAGGAACAGGTGCTAGACTGTATCTTAATAGAATATCTGCAGTCTCTGTAAAAATGGAATTTTTTAGGCGAAAGGGAGCCTTATCATGAAAAAATGTACTGCACGGGAGGTCTTTTCCATCCCGAACATCATGTGCTATTTCCGCATCCTGCTCATTCCGGTGTTCTGCGCCCTGTACCTCAAGGCGGAAAAGCCGGAGGACTATCTGCTGGCAGGCGGGGTGGTGCTGCTGTCCAGCCTCACCGATCTGTTCGACGGCAGGGTGGCCCGGAGATTCAACATGGTCACCCAGCTGGGCAAGGTGCTGGACCCGGTGGCGGACAAGCTGACCCATGCCGCCCTGGCGGTGTGTCTGGCGGTGCGCTATCCCCTGATGTGGCTGCTCATCGCCCTGATGGTGATGAAGGAGGGCTACATGGCGGTGATGGGGTGTCTGTTCCTCAGAAAAGGAAAGATGATCGACGGAGCCATGTGGTTCGGCAAGGTCTGTACCGCCACCCTGTTTGTGGGCCTGATGGTGCTGTTTCTGTTCCCCGGACTGGATATCACCGTGGTGGATACCCTCATCGGGGCCATGATGATCGTCATGCTCTATACTCTGATCAAATATGTGGCGCTGTACCGCCGTATGCGGCGGGAGACGCGGGAGGAACGATAAATGCGGAATGAGAAGATCGAGCGCCTCTACGGGAGCCTGCCCAAACTCTACCCCTGGTTCATCGGGGCCATCTGCGTCTATCTGGGTCTGCGGATGCGGGCCTGGATGAATCTGGCCTTTCAGAGCGAGACGGCCCTGTTCCTGGCCCTGGCCCTGTACCTGGTGTTCCGGCTCATCACCGACCACAGCGAGGACAATCTGGTGGCCCGGAGCCGGGTCCGCACCTATCTGGTGGGCTTCTGCACCTTCGGCTTCATCTATCTCAGCATGGCGATGGTGGCCTCCGACCTGTTCCAGCTGGTGTTCCGTTTCTTTGTGGAGGACAAGTACGCCCGGACCCGCATGACCATCCGCTGCGGCAGACTGTGCCTGATCTTCGTCATCGTGGTGGGAGCCATCGCCTATTTGCAGCGCCGCCGTATCCGGGTGGTGCGGACCCGCATCCGCCGCCCCGGCTTCGGGCAGGAGTACCACATGGTCCTCCTGTCCGACCTGCACATCGGGTTCTATGTGGGGGTGGACCACATGGCCCGCATGGTGGAGCAGGTGAACGGCCTGCACCCGGACATTGTGGTCATTGCAGGGGACATGGTCAACGCGGGCAACACCAGGGAGTGCCCGGAGATCGACGAGGTGGCGAAGGTCCTGGCGGGCATGCGCTCCAAAGAGGGCACCTTCGCCATTCTGGGCAACCACGACCCGGAGCTGGGCGACCCGGACTTTCAGAAATTCCTGCGGGAGGCCCAGATCACCCTGCTGGACGACGATATCTACACCGCCAGCTGCTGTCATCTGGTGGGCCGGAACACCTGCACCAAGCCCCGGCAGAGCTTGAAGTTCCTGCTGGGCGGGGTGAAGCACCGGCGGCCGGTGGTGGTGCTGGACCACGACCCCCAGGGCGTGGAGGAGGCGGTGGAGGAGAAGGCAGATTTAATTCTCTGCGGCCACACCCACAGGGGACAGGTGTTCCCGCTGAACCTGTTCTGCCGGGCGGTCTACTCCAAGCAGCAGTTCTGGGGCCGGTCCAGAGTGGGAGACACCGACGTGGTGGTCTCCGCCGGAACGGGGTATTTCAGTATGCCCATGCGGCTGGGGTCCTCCTGCGAGATCTGGGACCTGACCCTCACCGGGGAGGAATAAAAAAGCGGGGTACTGTCCGACAGTACCCCGCTTCTGCGTCCGCAAGAAACATAAATTGGAAGGCCCTTCCAATCATGCGCTTTTGATAAAAAATTCAATACTATTCTATTGCTTCTGCACAAGGAAAGTCAAGGGCGGCACTACCGGAATTACACAAAAATAATGAGATACTCCGGTGTAAAATGACGAAACTGAAAGGTTTCGGACAAAAAGTGTAGACTGAGACCCTTCGGAATGGTATACTCAGCTGAATGTAGTTTGAGAGGAGCGATTTTTTTGGAGAAAAAGCGTATCATCGGGGTGGACGAGAAGGTCCCCTTTACCCAGCTGGTCCCCCTGAGCATTCAGCACGTGTTCGCCATGTTCGGCGCATCTGTGCTGGTCCCTATTCTGTTCGGTATCCATTCCGGCATCGTTCTGCTGATGAACGGTATCGGTACTCTGCTGTTTATCCTGCTGACCCGTGGTAAGGCTCCCGCCTACCTGGGTTCCAGCTTCGCCTTCCTGGCTCCCGCCGGTGTGGTCATCGCCGAGATGGGCTTTGAGTACGCCCAGGGCGGCTTTGTCGTGGTGGGCCTGCTGGGCTGTGTCCTGGCCGCTGTGGTCTGGAAGTTCGGCACCGCCTGGATCGACGTGGTGCTGCCTCCCGCAGCCATGGGTCCCGTGGTGGCTCTGATCGGTCTGGAGCTGGCCTCCAACACCGTCAAGGGCGGCGCCATCGGCGCGGACCTGATGACCGTCAACCCCGCAGGCGGCCTGATGATCAGCCCCACCATGGAGGTGGGCGACGTGGTGGTCTTTGCCGTCACCCTGGGCGTGGCCGTGTTCGGCTCCGTCATGTTCCGCAAGTTCTTCTCCGTCATCCCTCTGCTGGTGGCCATGATCTGCGGCTATGTCACCGCCGTCCTCATGGGCGTTGTGGACTTCAGCCCCATGCAGGGCGTCAGCCTCTTCACCATGCCCCACTTCCAGATGGCTAAGTTCGACCTGAACGCCATCCTGACCATGGTCCCCGTCCTGCTGGTCATCACCGCCGAGCACATCGGCCATCAGGTGGTCACCGGCAAGATCGTGGGCCGCGACCTGCTGAAGGACCCCGGCCTGCACCGCTCTCTGCTGGGCGATAACCTGTCCTCCGCCATCTCCGGCTTCGTGGGCTCCGTCCCCACCACCACCTACGGCGAGAACATCGGCGTTATGGCCGTCACCGGCGTGTACTCCGTCCAGGTCATCGCAGGTGCCGCTGTCATCTCCATTCTGATGGCTTTCGTGGGCCCCCTGTCCGCCTTCATCGCCACCATCCCCGGCGATGTCATCGGCGGCATCACCTTCCTGCTGTACGGCATGATCGGTACCTCCGGTCTGCGTATCCTGGTGGACAAGAAGGTGGACTACAGCAAGAACCGCAACCTGATCCTGACCTCCGTGGTCTTTGTGGCGGGCCTGTCCGGCCTGACCATCAAGCTGGGTGCCGTATCCGTCTCCGGTATGACCCTGGCTGCTGTCACCGCCGTGGTCATCAGCCTGATCTTCTATCTGCTGGATAAGGCAAAGCTGCTGAACGACTGAGTTTTCCTTTGAATGTGAAATCACCCCCGGAATGAAGGGTTCCGGGGGTGATTTTTTCGTTTTTGGGGTTTCGCCCTGCTGAGCGACCTACCTTGCCCGCGGCGGCAAGGTAGGCGAAACGCCGCCGGGGACAACGCCGAAAACGTCCCGTTTTCCGTGGCGTTTTCCCCGGACCCCTTGTTACGGGGGGCGCAGGCGGCATTGCGGCTTTCGGGCGTGGCAAAATCTGTTTTATGGGCTACTATGCCTTTTCGTGGTCTGAAATTTGCTCTGTTTTACGGGGGATCCTTGAACGCCCATCGGCGTTACGGCAAGAACTGAGAATGGAAGCGTCCGAAGAAGTGCGCCCTCTGGTGCCGCCCGAACTGCCAACGCTTTTTCGATAGAATATCCGCATGACGGGCGGTGCCGGTTATCAAAATACGAACATATAACAAGCGTGCATATATAAAACCAAATCGAAGCCCAACGAAGTGGGTTCGATTTGGAGAGGAGGAGCGACGGAGCGAGTAAGCCCTGACACGATACGGTGTGTCGGGGCTTAGGATACGGAGTCCGCGACGACGAGGCGGGCGGATCATGTTACTCCCGTAAAACAAAACAGATTTTTGCCCAAAGTGGTGCGTAGCCGTCAATAGGGCAGATTTTGCAAAGCTGCGAAAACCCTGCCCACCCCCCACGACTCCCGTAAACCGGGGGTCCGGGGACGGTGCCATTGAAAACACAGGGTGTTTTCGGCACGGCCCCCGGCGATCTTTTGGTTTCTTTTCCATCGTTGGAAAAGAAACCCGCTCCGCAGAGCGGAACCCCCACAAAAAGCTCCGCAGGACCTGCATCCTGCGGAGCTTTTCACATAAAAATCAATAATTTCCCTTGCCGTCGTTCCAGCGCCAGTCCCGGACCTCGGGCATATCCCGTCCGTAGGTGGTGATATACTGGCGGTGCTCCACCAGCTTGTCCTTCATCTCCTGGATGAGGTAGGCGGCGCTGTTGCCCAGCTGGGGCAGGCGCTTGACGGTATCCATGACCAGGTGGAAGCGGTCGATGTCGTTTCTGACTCTCATATCGAAGGGGGTGGTGATGGTACCCTCCTCCTTGTAGCCGCGGACGTGGAGGTTCTTGTTGTGGCGGCGGTAGGTCAGCTCGTGGACCAGAGTGGGGTAGCCGTGGAAGGCGAAGATGATGGGGGTATCGGTGGTGAAGAGGGCGTCGTAGTCCTCGTCGGTGAGGCCGTGGGGGTGTTCGGTGTGGGGCTGGAGCTTCATCAGGTCCACCACGTTGATGACACGGATCTTCAAATCGGGCAGGTAGTGCCGCAGGATGGTGACGGCGGCCAGAGTCTCCAGCGTGGGGGTGTCGCCGCAGCAGGCCAGCACGGCGTCGGGCTCTGCGCCCTGATCGTTGGAGGCCCACTGCCAGATGCCGATGCCGTGGGTGCAGTGTTTAATAGCCTGATCCATGCTCAGCCACTGGGGCCGGGGCAGCTTGGAGGCGATCATGACGTTGATATAGTCGCGGCTCTGGACGCAGTGGTCACAGCAGGACAGCAGGCAGTTGGCATCGGGCGGCAGGTAGAGCCGCACCACGTCGGCCTTCTTGTTGGCCACGTGGTCCAGGAAGCCGGGGTCCTGATGGGTAAAGCCGTTGTGGTCCTGCTGCCACACGTTGGAGGCCAGCACGTAGTTCAGAGAGGCCACAGACTGTCTCCAGGGCAGCTGGCGGCTCACCTTGAGCCACTTGGCGTGCTGAGAGACCATGGAGTCCACGGTGCGGACGAAGGCCTCGTAGCTGCTCAGAAGGCCGTGGCGGCCGGTGAGCAGATAGCCCTCCAGCCAGCCCTGACACAGATGCTCGGACAGGGCGGCGTCCATCACGCGGCCGTTAGGGGAGAGGTGGTCGTCTGCGTCCCGGTCGATCTCGTCCTCCCAGCGGCGGTCGGTGGCCTCGAAGAGCTGGTTGAGCCGGTTGGAGGCGGCCTCGTCGGGGGAGAAGAGGCGGAAGTTCCCCGCCTTCTGGTTCAGCCGGATCACGTCCCGCAGATAGCCCGCCAGCACGGCCATGTCCTCGGCGTTGACGGCACCGGGCTGAGGCACGTCCACGGCGTACTTACGGAAGTCGGGGACCCGCAGGTCCCGGAGGAGCAGACCGCCGTTGGCGTGGGGGTTTGCGCCCATACGGCGCTGACCCACGGGGGAGATCTCCTGGAGGGCCTCCACGGGGGTGCCGTGGGCGTCGAAGAGCTCCTCGGGGTGGTAGCTCTTCAGCCACTTCTCCAGCTCCTTGATGCGGCCGGGCTGGCCGTCGTGGATGGGGATGGGGGCCATGTGGGACCGCCAGCTGCCCTCCACCTGCTGACCGTCCACGGTCTTGGGGCCGGTCCAGCCCTTGGGGGAGCGGAGGACGATCATGGGCCAGCGGGGCCGGGTGGTGTCACCGGTGGTGCGGGCGTACTCCTGGACGCGCTGGATCTCACGGACGGCCCAGTCCAGAGCGGCGGCCATCTTCTGGTGCATCATGCGGGGGTCGTTGCCCTCCACGAACCGGGGCTCCCAGCCGCAGCCCTTGAAGAACATCTCCAGCTCATCGTGGTCGATGCGGGAGAAGATGGTGGGGTTGCCCACCTTGAAGCCGTTCAGATGGAGGATGGGCAGGACTGCACCGTCGCTGATGGGGTTGAGGAACTTGTTGGAGTGCCAGGCCGCCGCCAGAGGGCCGGTCTCCGCCTCGCCGTCGCCCACCACACAGGCGGCGATCAGGTTGGGGTTGTCCATGACCGCGCCGAAGGCGTGGGACAGGGAGTAGCCCAGCTCGCCGCCCTCGTTGATGGAGCCGGGGGTCTGGGGTGCGGTGTGGCAGGGGATGCCGCCGGGGAAGGAGAACTGCTGGAACAGTCTCCGCATACCCTCCTCGTCCTGGCTGATGTTGGGGTATACCTCGCTGTAGGAGCCGTCCAGATAGTCCTGGGCCACAATGGCGTTTCCGCCGTGGCCGGGGCCGCAGATGTAGATCATATCCAGATCATAGCGGACAATGGCCCGGTTCAGGTGGGTATAGATGAAGTTCTGACCGGGACAGGTGCCCCAGTGGCCCACGATGTTCTGTTTGATGTGCTCCGGCTTTAAGGGCTCGCGGAGCAGGGGGTTGTCCAGCAGATAGAGCTGACAGGCGGACAGATAGTTGGCCGCTCTCCACCAGGCGTCAATGGCCTTGAGCTGGTCGCGGGTCAGGGGGTCCTTCTTGGACATCCGGGCCGGAGCCTTGGCGGCTGCCTTCACCGGGGCATCGGCAGATTTTGGCATGGGGGTCGCCTCCTTAAATATTTGACCGGAACCGGGTGTTTAGATTTTGTTTAAACTGACTGTACAGAGGAAAAGAATCTAACACCCGGATTAATTCTAATTCTAAGTATATAATATTCCCGTTAAAAGTCAATCAGAATCCGCAGAGCGGAATGAGAAAAGCGGAAAGCCTCTTTCGGCCCCTTAGTGCAGGGATTAAACGGAAACTTAAACCGGCAAAACTCCGCAGAAGCCGGGGATTTTTGGCAGAAACAGGAATACGCCTCCGGTAAAACAGCGGAAAAAACAGCCCGCAGACCCGGTTTTTTCCCGGGAAAACCGGGATAATCTGCAAAAAGCGGAGGCGGTGCGGCTTGACAAGCGGCGGGTATACCTTTATTATAGGGGGGAATTATGCTGACAGACCGCGCCCTGCCGCAGATGGACGGAGGAGCGGGATCGACTGCGAGAGTATAAAGACGGAGTGAACGCCCCGCCTGGATAGAGGAACGTGACAGCCGTGAGTAAATCTGTACTGCCCAAAGGCAGACCACATCTGAACCCCACCAGAATGATCGCCATCAGCTTCGCCGTGATCATTTTCACCGGCGCTGTGCTGCTGCATCTGCCCATCTCCGCCAGAGACGGGATGCGGACGCCCTTCCTGACCTGCCTGTTCACCGCCTGCTCCGCCACCTGCGTGACGGGTCTGGCACAGGTGGACACCTTCCTCCACTGGACCGGCTTCGGTCAGGTGGTGGTGCTGATCCTGATCCAGCTGGGCGGTCTGGGCTTCGTCTCTTTGATGACCCTGGTATCTTTGGCCCTGCGCCGCCGCATCGGCCTTTCTCAGCGCATGGTCATGGCCTCCGCCATGAACCTGTCCAACACCGCAGGCGTGGTTCGTGTGGTCCGGCTGGCCCTCATCGGCACCTGCGCCGTGGAGGGGCTGGGCGCTCTGGTCCTGTCCACCCGGTTCATCCCCTTGTTTGGAATCGGAAAGGGCATCTGGTTCTCCATCTTCCACAGTATCTCCGCCTTCTGCAACGGCGGCTTCGACCTGATGGGCGGCTACACCGGCCCCTTCTCCAGTCTGGCGGGCTTCCAGGACGACCCCGTGGTGCTGTTCACCATCATGACCCTCATCGTGGTGGGTGGCCTGGGCTTCTTCGTCTGGGAGGACGTGGTGGAGAACCGCCGGTGGAAGAATTTCTGCCTGTACACCAAGCTGGTGCTGGGCATCACCGCCACCCTCATCATCACCGGCACCCTGTGGCTGCTGTGGATGGAGAGCTACAACCCCGGCACTCTGGGCGAGATGGGCCCCTTTGAAAAAGTGATGAACGCCATGTTCCAGTCCGTCACCCTGCGTACTGCGGGCTATGCGACCCTGGATCAGGCGGCACTCCATAACGGCAGCGCCATGATGGGCATTGTGTTCATGCTGGTGGGCGGCTCCTCCGGCTCCACCGCCGGCGGCATCAAGACCGTCACCGCCGGCGTGCTGCTCCTCTCTCTGTGGGAGAGCCTCCACGGCAAGGAGGACGTAGTGGTCCGTGGCCGGAGCATCCCTGAGCGCCGGGTGCTGGACGCCATGACCCTGGCCATGTCCATTCTCATGCTGTTGATGTTCGGCACCATGGCTCTGTCCCTGTGGGACGATATCCCCATGCTGGCCGCGGGCTACGAGGTGGCCTCTGCCCTGGGTACCGTGGGCCTGTCCATGGGCGTGACCACGGCCCTGAGCCCCGCCAGCTCCCTGCTGATCATCCTTTATATGTATCTGGGTCGGGTAGGCGTCCTGACCTTCTCCATCGCGTTTTTGACCCGCCGCGCCGAGAGCAAGCTGCACTACCCCACCGTGGACGTCATGATCGGCTGAGCGAGGATTCTGGAAGGAGCATAAACAATGAAGAGCTTTTTAGTCATTGGCCTGGGCCGCTTCGGCACCGCCCTGGCCGCTGAGCTGTGTACCCAGGGCAACGAGGTCCTGGGCGTGGACAGCCGTCCCGAGCGCGTGCAGGCCGTGGCCGATCTGGTCACCCGCTCCGCCGCCGGTGACGCCCGTGACCCTGAGGTCCTGCGGGCCCTGGGTGCGCGGAACTTCGACTGCGCCGTGGTGGCCATGTCCGAGGACATCGGCGACAGCGCCCTGATCACCCTGAACCTGAAGGACATGGGGGTGCCCCGGGTGGTGGCCAAGGCCAACAGCGCCGTCCACCGCAAGGTGCTGGAGAAGATCGGTGCTGACCTGGTGGTCTTCCCCGAGCAGGAGATGGCCCTCCGTCTGGCCCACAACCTGGATAACGGCGACATTCTGAACTTCATCGACCTGTCCGACGAGTACTCCATGGTCGAGCGCCGTCTGCCCGCCGCCTGGCACGGCAAGTCCATCGTGGACCTGGATATCCGGGCCAAGTACCATCTGACCGTTATCGCAGTCCGCAGGGATGGGGATATGATCATCTCTCCCGGCCGCGATTTCCACTTTGAGCAGGGGGACACCATGGTCATTCTGGGTGGAAACGACGCCATCCGCAGAATGGAGCGTATGTGATGGAGCGCATCACCAGCCGACAGAACCCTTTGGTTTCCCACGTCCGCAAGCTGAACTCCGCCCGCTCCGCCCGCCGGAACAGCGGGGAGTATGTGGGCGAGGGCCCCAAGCTGCTGGCCGAGGCGGTGAAGGCCGGAGCGGAGCTGACCACCGTGGTGGCCTGCTCTGAGCTGTCTGTGGACATCCCCGCCGGTACCCGGCAGGTGGAGGTCCCCGCCGACCTGCTCCAGTCCATGTGCGACACCAAGACCCCTCAGGGTGTGCTGTTCCTGTGCCGCATCCCCGCCACCCAGGCCCCTGAGACCCTGCCCGGCAGCCGCTATCTGGTGCTGGACGGCCTCCAGGACCCCGGCAATGTGGGCACTATCTGGCGTACCGCCGATGCTCTGGGCGCAGACGGCCTGATTTTGGTCAACGGCTGTGCCGACCCCTTCGCCCCCAAGACCGTCCGGGCCACCATGGGAGCCTGCTTCCGTCTGCCTGTCTACGAGGTCAGCGCAGAGGAGCTGCCCGGTCTGCTGGAGCGGTCCGACCTGCCCCTGTACGCCACCGCCCTCCGGGAGGACACCGTGGACGTGCGGGATGCAGATCTGACCCGTGCCGCCGTGGTCATCGGCAGCGAGGGCCGGGGCATCTCCGACGGGATGCTGGACCTGTGCGAGAAAACCCTGAAAATCCCCATGCGGGAGCGGTGTGAATCCCTCAACGCTGCGGTGGCCGCCACCGTGGTCCTGTGGGAGATGGCCCGCTGACAAACAATCCAGAGCGGTCCGGGACCGCTTGCTGAACCGACTGCCGGAGTGGGCGTTCAGACCGAGATGTACCGCTCCGGTCTGGGGCCTGCCCCGGCTTTTGATTGACAGTATTTTCCTGACAGGGAGGGAGAGGACATGGCCGCGCTGAAATACTGGCTGTGGCTGACCAGCCGCAGAGGGATGGACTCCCTCTCCGCCTTAAAGGTGGTGGAGGCCTTCGGCAGCCCGGAGCGGGCCTACTACGCCGAGGATATGGAGTACAGCCAGCTTCCCATCCGCCCCGCCCTGCGCCAGAGCCTCACCGACCACAGTCTGGACCGGGCGGAGGAGATTTTGGCGGACTGCGACCGGCTGAATCTGCGGATCCTGACCATCCAGGATGCGGCCTACCCCCAGCGCCTGCGGCAGATCTCCGACCCGCCTGTGGTGCTGTACATCCGGGGAAAATGCTTCAACTTCGACCGGGAGTGCGCCATCGGCGTGGTGGGCACCCGCACTCCCACCACCTACGGCGAGAAATACGCCCAGCGCTTCGGTCTTGAGTTGTCCGCCGGAGGCGCTCTGCTGGTCTCCGGCATTGCCGAGGGCCTGGACAGCTGTGCCATCCGGGGAGCCTTAAAAGCGGGCGGCCCGGTGGTGTCCGTGCTGGCGGGCGGCGTGGATGTGCCCTTCCCGCCCCAGCATAAATACCTCTATGAGGACGTAGCGGCGGTGGGAGCCCTCATCTCCGAGTACCCGCCGGGTTCGCCCCACCGGGGCTACCACTTTCCCCGCCGGAACCGCATTCTCAGCGGCCTGTCCCTGGGCATTCTGGCGGTGGAGTGCCGACCCTACGGCGGCACCATCAGCACCGTCAACCACGCCCTGGAGCAGGACCGGGATATCTTCGCCATCCCCGGGGCCCTGGACGCGCCCATGAGCGAGGGAACCAACCGCCTGATCCAGCAGGGTGCCAAGCTGGTGACCTGCGGGCGGGACATTTTATGCGAATACTGGGACCGCTTCCCGGAGAAGTTATCCGCCTCCCAGCCCCTGAGCCCGGAGGCCGCACAGGCCCGCTTGGAGGGCCTGGAGCAGGGGAGAGAGGAAACTGCACCTCCGGCCCCGGAGCCCGTCCCGGAGAAGCCTGAGGAGAAGAACACCCCGGACCGGGAGATCATTCCCCGGTCCGTCCAGAAGGACCGCTTCACCGACGATGAACTGGCCATCCTCCATTCCCTTGGGGAGAAGGAGCTGCTGGCCGATGAGGTGGTGGAGCTGACCCAGATCCCCGCGCGGCGGGTGCTGTCCGCCCTGACCATGCTCCAGGTCCAGGGCGCGGTGGAGGAACACCCCGGACGGCGGTTCTCCTCCTGCGTGGAGCTTGAAACATGACGATCCGACAGAGAAAGCTCACTTTTTCTGTTTTGCGATAGCGTACCGGCACGGTACTGCACTGAAAATAATTTGGAGGCTGTCAAATGGCAACAAAAAATGATTTGGTGATCGTGGAGTCGCCCTCCAAGGCCAAGACCATCGGAAAATATCTGGGTCCCGGCTACGAGGTGAAGGCTTCCATGGGCCACGTCCGCGACCTGCCCAAGAGCAAGATGGGCGTGGATATCGAAGGCGATTTCGAGCCCGATTACCAGCCCATCAAGGGAAAAGAGGACATCATCAGCGACCTGAAGAAGTCCGCCAAGAAGAGCAACAAGGTTTATCTGGCAACCGACCCGGACCGGGAGGGCGAAGCCATTTCCTGGCACTTGAAGGAACTTCTGGGCATCCCGGACGACAAGACCTATCGGGTCACCTTCAACGAGATCACCAAGACCGTGGTCAACCAGGCCATCGCCGCGCCCCGGGCCATCGACCAGAAGCTGGTGGACGCCCAGCAGGCCCGGCGTATCCTGGACCGCATCGTGGGCTATAAGCTGTCCCCTCTGCTGTGGCGGAAGATCCGCCGGGGCCTGTCCGCAGGCCGTGTGCAGTCCGTGGCCACCCGTCTGGTGGTGGAGCGGGAGGAGGAGATCCGCGCCTTCGTGCCCCAGGAGTACTGGTCCATCGAGGTCATGCTGGAGCGCATCCGCCCCAATCTGGGCGCATTCAAGGCCCAGTTCTACGGCCGGGAGAAGAAGATGGAGCTCCACAGCGAGGCCGAGGCCCAGGCTGTGGTGGACGCCGTCAGCCGGGGTCAGTACGCCGTCTCCAAGGTGAAGAACCAGGAGAAGCGCCGCCAGCCCGCCCCTCCCTTTACCACCTCCACCCTCCAGCAGGAGGCCTCCCGCAAGCTGAACATGACCCCTGCCCGCACCATGTCCATCGCCCAGCAGCTCTATGAGGGCGTGGACATCGACGGCGAGGGCACTGTGGGTCTGATCACCTATATGCGTACCGACTCTCTGAGACTGTCTGAGGAGGCTCTGGCTGCCGCCAAGGATTTTATTCAGTACCGCTACGGCAAGCAGTACTACCCCGAGCAGACCCGCCGCTTCAAGGCCAAGGGCAACGCCCAGGACGCCCACGAGGCTATCCGACCCTCCGACGTCCGTCTGGTCCCCGAGGAGATCAAAAAGAGCCTGACCGGCGAACAGTACAAGCTGTACAAGCTGATCTGGAGCCGCTTCCTGGCCTGCCAGATGGCGCCCGCCGTCTACGACAGCCTGTCCATCGAGGTGGAGAACTCCGGCTATACCTTCCGGGCCAGCCACTCCTCTCTGAAGTTCTCCGGCTTCACCGCCGTGTACGAGGAGGGTAAGGACGAGGACGAGGAGGAGAAGACCTCCCCGCTGCCCGATCTGAAGGAGGGCGAGGGCCTCAACGGCACCAAGCTGGACAAGGCCCAGCACTTCACCCTGCCGCCCGCCCGGTACACCGAGGCCAGCCTCATCCGGGCCATGGAGGAGAAGGGCATCGGCCGACCCTCCACCTACGCCCCCACCATCTCCACCATTCTGAACCGGGAGTATGTGGTCAAGGAGGGCAAATCCCTCCGCCCCACCCCGCTGAGCGAGGTCATCACCGGTCTGATGAAGGACAAGTTCCAGGACATCGTGGACCCCGCCTTCACCGCTCAGATGGAGGAACAGCTGGACCACGTGGAGGAGGGCACCATCGACTGGCGGAAGATGCTGGCCGACTTCTATGCCTCCTTCGACGCCGAGCTCCAGAAGGCCGAGCAGGAGCTGGACGGCGAGCGTATTAAAATCCCCGACGAGGTCTCCGAGGAGATCTGTCCCGTCTGCGGACGGAATCTGGTGGTCAAATCCGGCAGGTTCGGCCGGTTCCTGGCCTGCCCCGGCTGGCCGGAGTGCGACTTCACCATGCCTCTGGTGGTGGAGATGCCCGGCAAGTGCCCCAAGTGCGGCGGCCGCCTCATGAAGCGCACCGGCAAGGGCAAGGAGTCCAAGAAGCAGTACACCTACTACTGCTGTGAGCACCGCAACAACAAGGAAAAGACCAACCACTGCGACTTCTGGACCTGGGACGTGCCCGTGAAGGACAACTGTCCTGTCTGCGGCCAGACCATGTTCAAGAAGGCGGGCCGTGGTGCCAAGAAGGCCTACTGTATCAACGAGAACTGCTCCAACTTCACCCCCGAGGAGAAGCGGGGCGGCTGGAAGAAGCCCGCACCCGCTGTCAAGGAGGGCGAGGAGGGCGCCGAGGCCGCTCAGTCCGAGGAGAAGGCGGTCAAAAAGACCACCACTAAGAAAACCACCGCGAAAAAGACCACGGCCAAGAAGAGCACCACCACCAAGAAGGCCACGACTAAGAAAACCACCGCCGAGAAGAAGACCACGGAGAAGAAAACCGCAACCAAGAAGGCTTCCACGGCGAAGAAGACCACCACCGCAAAGAAAACGACCAAGAAGGCCGCCGCCGAGGACAAGGCGGAGGAGACCTGATGGGTCTGCCCCAATTTGAAGGAGGAACCATGGAACCTGTTATTGTAATCGGCGCCGGACTTGCCGGCAGTGAGGCTGCGTGGCAGCTGGCTCAGCGCGGCATCCCCGTGGAGCTGCACGAGATGAAGCCCCAGAAGATGAGCCCTGCCCACCACACGCCCTACTTCGGCGAGCTGGTCTGCTCCAACTCCCTGCGCTCCGACCAGATCGAGAATGCGGTCGGACTGCTGAAGGAGGAGCTGCGCCGCTGTGGCTCCCTCATCATGGAGTGTGCCGACACCCACCGGGTGGAGGCGGGCGGCGCGCTGGCGGTGGACCGCCACGCCTTCGCCCAGGCCATCACCGAGAAGATCAAGAATCACCCCAACATCACCGTCGTGGAGGGCGAGGTCAGCGAGATCCCCGCAGAGGGCAATGTCATCATTGCCAGCGGCCCTCTGACCTCCGAGGTCCTGTCCGAGCAGATCGCCAAGCTGTTCCCCGAGAGCAAGTATCTGAACTTCTTCGATGCCGCCGCTCCTCTGGTCAGCTTTGAGAGCGTGGACATGGACAGCGCCTGGTTTGCCTCCCGCTATGACCGGGGCACCCCCGACTATATCAACTGCCCCATGACCGAGGACGAGTACCAGGCCTTCTGGGAGGCTCTGATCTCTGCCGAGGCCGCCGAGGTCCACGGCTTTGAGGACGCAGGGGTGTTCGAGGGCTGTATGCCTGTTGAAGTTATGGCCCGCCGCGGCCGGGACACCCTCTGCTACGGCCCTCTGAAGCCCGTGGGACTGAAGGACCCCAAGACCGGCAAGGAACCCTTCGCCGTGGTCCAGCTCCGCAAGGACAACGCCCAGGGCTCCATCTATAACATTGTGGGCTTCCAGACCCACCTGCGCTGGCCCGAGCAGAGACGGGTGTTCTCCATGATCCCCGCCCTAAAGAACGCAGAGTACCTGCGCTACGGCGTCATGCACCGGAACACCTTCCTGGACTCTCCCCGTCTGCTGGACCGGTACTACCGGGTCATCGGTCAGGAGCGGCTCATGTTCGCCGGTCAGATCACCGGCGTGGAGGGCTACGTGGAGTCCACCGCCTCCGGCTGTCTGGCCGCCATGGAGCTGGCCCACCGCCTCACCGGCAAGGAGCCCGTGGACTTCCCCCGGGAGACCGCCATGGGCGCGCTGTCCCTGTACATCAGCGACACCAGCGTGGTCCACTTCCAGCCCATGAACATCAACTTCGGCCTGATCCCCCAGCTGGGCTACAAGGTCAAGGGCAAGCGCAACAAGAATGCTGAGATCTCCAAGCGGGCGCTGGAAAAGCTGTCCGAGCTGGACCTGGCACAGACCGCCGAGTAATCTGATTTTTACTCCCGGTCCCTGATTAGAAAGAAGGAAATCTATGAAAATCATTGTAGACGCCATGGGCGGAGACAACGCACCCAAGGCACCTGTTCTGGGCGCTCTCCAGGCCAACAAGGAGTATGGCGTGAATATCACGCTGGTAGGCCGCGGGGAGGATATCCTCAAGGTGCTGGAGGAGAACGGCGTGAAGGACCTGCCCGCCGGTGTGGAGATCGCCCACGCCAGCCAGGTGGTGGAGATGTGCGACAACCCCGCCAACGCCTTCCGGGAGAAGAAGGACTCCTCCCTCACCGTGGGTCTGAACCTGCTGAAGAACGGCGAGGGCGACGCCTTCGTCTCCGCAGGCTCCACCGGCGCTCTGCTGTCCGGAGCCACTCTGGTGGTCAAGCGCATCAAGGGCATCCGCCGTGCCGCTCTGGCTCCTGTGGTCCCCGTGGACAACGGCGGCGCTGTCCTCATCGACTGCGGTGCCAACGCCGAGTGTCCCCCTGAGTACCTGCTCCAGTTCGCCTATATGGGCTCCTACTACGCCGAGCAGATCCTGGGCCGCAAGCAGCCCAAGGTGGGTCTGCTGAACATCGGCGCAGAGCCCTCCAAGGGCACCACCCTCCAGACCACCGTCTACCCCATGCTGGAGGAGGCCGGTAAGTCCGGCCGCATCAACTTCGTGGGCAACGTGGAGGCCCGTGACGCCGCTCAGGGCGCTGTGGACGTCATCGTCTGCGACGGCTACGCCGGAAACATTTTCCTGAAAACCCTGGAGGGCACCGCCCTGTACATGGCCCACGAGATGAAGAAGATGTTCAAGAAGAGCATCGTCACCAAGCTGGCCGCCGTGCTGGTGTCCGGCGGTCTGAAGGAGTTCAAGAAGAAGATGAGCGCCGACGAGGTGGGCGGCACCGCCCTGCTGGGCATCTCCAAGCCCGTCATCAAGGCCCACGGCTCCTCTGACGCCTACGCCATCAAGAACGCCATCCGTCAGGCCAGAGACTATATCGACTCCGGCATCATCGAGAGCATCACCGACAACATCGAGGTGATGAAGCTGGAGGGCCCCAAGCTGAAGCCCCGGGAGCCCAAGGCCGAGGCTTAATTGAATTGACAGAAAAAATCCCCGGAAGCGGTGTGCTTCCGGGGATTTTTTTACCCAAACGGGCGGGGCCTGCACAGAATAGACAGAGTGGACAACAAATGGGAGTTGTTTTTGAATATTTCATTTATTGACAGGTCAATAAAATGGTGATATGCTAGGACGGACTTGAAAGGAGGCCGCAGAATGTCCCAGCGATTTACCAGATTTACCATGAAGCTGTCCCGGCTGAATAAGCTGATCCAGAAGCTGAAGGCGGACGGCATGAGCCCTTACGGGCTGAAAGCGGTGGACACCCTCTGCATCTACCAGCTGGCGGAGCGGGGCGAGATGGCCTTTTCCGAGGTGGCCGAGCGCTGCGAGCTGGACCCGGCCCTGGTGTCCCGGACCCTGCGGGGTCTGGTGAAAAACGGCATGGTGGACAAGCAGGGCCAGCCCGGCAAGTACAACGCCACCTACCGCCTGACCCCTCTGGGGGCGGAGCGGGCCGCCGCCATCAAGAACATCATCAACCAGGTACAGACCCGGGCGGACCAGGGGATCGCCCCGGAGGATCTGGCGGTATTTTACCGGGTCCTCACCCGCCTGACCGAAAATTTTGAAGCCATAGCCAACGACCCCGGCTTTCTGACCGGGGGAGAGAAGGAGAATGAAATATGATCCGTTTTATCACTGATTCCGCATCCGATATGGTCCAGGGCGACCGCCCCGACGTGACCTTCCTGCCCATGACCATCACCTTCGGCGACACCAGCTACGCCGACGGCGTGGACCTGACCCACACCGAGTTCTACGAGAAGCTGGTGGAGAGCGACGCGCTCCCCACCACCAGCCAGGTGCCTCCCGCTGTCTTTGAGGAGGCCTTCCAGCAGGTCAAGGACGCCGGAGATCAGGCCGTGGTGGTGCTGATGTCCTCCAAGCTGTCCGGCACCTACCAGAGCGCCTGCATCGCCGCTGAGGACTTCGAGGGCACCGTCTACGTGGTGGACAGCCAGCACGTCACTCTGGGCGAGCGCTGCCTCATCGAGTACGGCCTGCGTCTGAAGGAGCAGGGGCTGTCTGCCGCCGAGATCGCCCGGCAGCTGAACGAGGAGAAGAAGCACATCCGTCTGGTGGCCCTGCTGGACACCCTGGAGTATCTGAAGAAGGGCGGCCGCATCTCCCGCACCGTGGCCTTTGCAGGCGGTCTGCTGTCCATCAAGCCCGTGGTGAGCATTGTGGACGGCGAGGTCCAGGTCATCGGCAAGGCCCGGGGCTCCAAGCAGGGCAACAACCTGCTGGTGCAGGAGATCACCAAGTGCGGCGGTGTGGACTTCGACCGGCCCTATTTCCTGGGCTATACCGGCCTGAGCGACGCTCTGCTGAAGAAGTACATCCAGGACAGCGCAGCCCTGTGGGAGGACAACGTGGACCATCTGGAGGGCTACTCCGTGGGCGGTACCATCGGCACCCACTCCGGCCCCGGCGCTGTGGCCGTGGCCTTCTTCGCCAAGGAGCGCTAATTACATAGACCCGTCAAAAGGAGCGGGGGTCGGTCTCAGGACCGGCCCCTGTTTTTTCGCATAAAAAAAGCGCCCCGGCCGAAGCCGGGGCGCTTTTCAAGTTCCGTTAGTGACAGCCGTTACAGCCGCCGCCGCAGCTGCCGCAGTTGCCGCTGCATCCGCCGTTCTTGTGCTGCTTGATGAGAGAACGGATACACAGACCGACGACCACGACCAGAACGATCACAACAATGACATTGCCCATGATCAAGGATCTCCTTTCTTGATTCAAGGCGTCTCGGAGAGACGCTGCGGAGAAAGTGAAACTCCGCCAGAATGGTGATTAGGTATCTTGAACTCCGTCGGGAGATCCTGCCGCCGCTCCCTCAGGAGCGGCGCAGGCAAATCTCAAAAGAATTACTTCTTCTCGTTGGCAGCGACGGAGGACAGGTTGTGAGACTCCTCACCCTGGTAGCCCTTGCGGCACAGCAGGTAGATCAGACCGGCCAGCAGAGCGATGGCGATGATGGACCACACGCCGAAGGTAGCCTCGCCGGTGAACAGGCCGCCGATCTGGAAGACGATCAGGGCGATGACGTAGGCAAAGCCGCACATGTAACCGATGGAAGCCACGGTCCACTTGGCGTTGTTCATCTCACGCTTGATGGCACCCATAGCAGCGAAGCAGGGGGCGCACAGCAGGTTGAAGATCATGAAGGAGTAAGCGGTCAGGGGGGTGAAGGCAGCGCCCACCAGCTCCCAGATCTCGTCGCCGGCCTCGCTCAGCTCACCGGCGAAGTTGAACAGGGTACCGAAGGTCATGACGACCTCCTCCTTGGCGATCAGGCCGGTGACGGTAGCCACAGTGGCCTTCCAGCCCAGCTCACCGTCAGCGCCCATCCAGCCCAGAGGAGCAAAGATGACGTCGATGGCGTGGCCGATGGAGGCCAGCAGGGAGTGGTTGTTGTCCTCAACAGCCTGGAACACGCCGTCCACGAAGCCGTAGCCCTGCAGGAACCACAGGATGATGGAGGACAGCAGGATGATGGTACCGGCACGCTTGATGAAGGACCAGCCGCGCTCCCAGGTGGCGCGCAGGACGTTGCCGGCGGAGGGGGCGTGGTAAGCGGGCAGCTCCATAACGAAGGGAGCGGGCTCACCGGCGAAGGCCTTGAACTTCTTCAGGATGACGCCGGTGACAATGACAGCGGCGATGCCGATGAAGAAAGCGGAGGTAGCGACCCAGGGGGAGTTGCCGAAGATGGCGCCGGCGAACAGGCCGATGATGGGCATCTTGGCGCCGCAGGGGATGAAGCCGGTGGTCATGATGGTCATCTTGCGGTCACGGTCCTGCTCGATGGTACGGGAGGCCATGATGCCGGGGACGCCGCAGCCGGTAGCCACCAGCATGGGGATGAAGGACTTACCGGACAGGCCGAAGCGGCGGAAGATACGGTCCATGATGAAGGCGACACGGGCCATGTAGCCCACGTCCTCCAGGATGGCCAGCAGCAGGAACAGCACCAGCATCTGGGGCACGAAGCCCAGAACTGCGCCGACACCGGCCACGATACCGTCCATGATCAGGCCGTACAGCCAGCCGCTGACGCCCAGAGCGCCCAGGATGCTGTCAAAGAAGCCGGGGACCCACTCGCCGAAGATGACATCGTTGGCGAAGTCGGTGCCCCAGGTACCGATGGACAGCAGGGGAGCCTCGGTCCAGGGACCCATGGCGATGGCATAAATCAGGAACATGATGCCTGCGAAGATAGGCAGGGCCAGGATACGGTTGGTGACGATCTGGTCCACCTTATCGGAGGCGGACAGGCTGTGCTTGGCAGCCTTCTTCTTGACAGCGGCACCCACCACCTTGGCGATGTAGGTGTAGCGCTGGTTGGTGATGATGGACTCGGAGTCGTCGTCCAGCTCCTTCTCGGCGTCGACGATGTGCTGCTCCAGGTGAGCGGACAGGTCGGCGGCCAGAGCCAGGTCGGCGGCGACCTTCTCGTCGCGCTCGAACAGCTTGATGGCGTACCAGCGCAGGTAGCCGGCGGGGACTTTATCGGTGATGGACTCCTCGATGTGAGCGATGGCGTGCTCCACACAGCCGGTGAAGACGTGGGGCAGCTCAACGGCCTGCTTGTTCTGAGCGGCAGCGATGGCACGCTCGGCGGCAGCCATGCCGCCCTCGCCCTTCAGGGCGCTCATCTCCACGACCTCGCAGCCCAGCTCGGCGGCCAGCTTCTTCAGGTCGATTTTGTCGCCGTTCTTGCGGACCAGGTCGATCATGTTGACGGCCACGACCACGGGGATGCCCAGCTCGATGAGCTGGGTGGTCAGGTACAGGTTACGCTCGATGTTGGTGCCGTCCACGATGTTCAGGATGGCGTCGGGCTGCTCCTTCACCAGATAAGTACGGGCGACGACCTCCTCCAGGGTGTAGGGGGACAGGGAGTAGATACCGGGCAGGTCCTGGATGATCACGTCCTTGTGACCCTTCAGCTTGCCTTCCTTCTTCTCCACGGTGACGCCGGGCCAGTTACCAACGTACTGGTTGGAGCCGGTCAGGGCATTGAACAGGGTAGTCTTACCACAGTTCGGGTTGCCCGCCAGAGCAATTTTCAGTTCCATATTCAATCTCCTCATTGTTAGTCCGGACGGGTCTCTAGTCCGTGCGGACGGTTGTAAAGGTGTATCCCGCAAACATGGGGAAAGGACCGGGGACAGGTCTCTAGTCTGTCCGGCGGTGGAAACGGGCCGGGTCTCTAGTCCGGCCGGGTCCTGCGGGGCAGCGGGTCTCTGGTCCGCTGAGCCGCCCTTTTACCTTTTACCTTTGATCGTTTGCGATCGCTTTGATGTGATGTGCTGAAAGCAGGAAACGGGGGCCTTACTGGACCTCGATCATCTCGGCGTCAGCCTTACGCAGGGACAGCTCGTAGCCGCGGAGGTTCAACTCCATAGGATCGCCCAGAGGTGCGACCTTACGGACAAAAATCTCAACGCCACGGGTGATGCCCATGTCCATGATGCGGCGCTTCACAGCACCCTCACCATGCAGCTTTGCCACGGTGGCAGTCTCGCCGACCTTGACATCCTTCAAAGTTTTCATCTTGATCTCTCTCCCTTCACTCAAATCATAATGCGGTTTGCCATGTCGCGGTTGAGAGCAACACGGGAATCCTTGACCTGAACGATCAGGTTCCCGCTGATCTCGCTGACGACCATGACCTCGCTGTCTACCACAAAACCCAGCTCTGCCAGGTGCTGCCGGACGTCATCCTTTCCGGTGATTTTCCGGATGATGACCTTCTCACCGGGCGTTGCCATTGTAAGCGGCATCATATGAATCCTCCTTTTTGTTGAGCAGCGCTCGCCGCTCCGCAAAAAGAGCGGTTAGCATGGCCTAACCTTTATATCATGTCAACTATAAACCACGATAGATTCCTTGTCAAGATTATTTTGGCCACATAATAGCACTTTTGTGTACTTTAAACGAAGTATACGGACTTTTCTATGGGTATCACTGATAAAATACCGACCTGATTTTTATGGAAAATGACCAAAAAAAGGAAAAGAACAAAAACTGGAAAAGATGCATGTTTTTTAGGCGAAGAAGTCTGTCCGAAACCGTAAATTCTGCGGAAAGCGGAGGAAAAAGAATATAAAAAACGGAAAACGCTCCCTAAATGCCGGAAAAAGGAAAAATCTCTGGAATTTTCCGGAAGAAGCTGATATACTGAAACAGATTGTAAAGGGAAGCCGCCTGCGGGCGGTTTTCGGGAAAAGAAGACGGAGGGATATTTTATGAGTCGTCAGACTGTGGGCCATCTGGCCGCGCTGTTTACGATCCTGAACTGGGGCACCACCTTCATTGCCACCAAGGTGCTGCTGCGGACCTTCACCCCGGTGGAGATCCTGGTGTTCCGGTTCATTCTGGGTATGCTGGTATTGTTTGTGGCCTGTCCCCGCCTGTTAAAGGTGAAGGACAGAGGGCAGGAGCTGACCTTTGTGGCCGCCGGACTGACGGGCGGCTGTCTCTACTACTTACTGGAGAACATCGCGCTCCAGTACACCACCGCCGCCAACGTGGGCATCATCGTGGCCACCGCACCCATGTTCACCGCTCTGCTGGCCTGGAAGGCGGGGCAGGAGAAGAAGCCGGACCGCCGGTTCTTCCTGGGCTTCCTGGTGGCCATCCTGGGCATCTGCCTCATCAGCTTCCACAGCATCGCGGAGGTGTCTCTGGACTGGCGGGGCGACCTGCTGACCCTCATTGCCGCATCCATCTGGGGCATCTACTCCCTGCTGGTGAAGAAGATCAACACCTTCGGCTATAACATCCTCCAGACCACCCGCCGCACCTTTATGTACGGCCTGCTGTTTATGATCCCCGCCGCCGGGTTCATGGACTTCAAGTGGGACCTGGGCCGTCTGCTGGAGGGCTCCAACCTGGCCATCTTCCTCTATCTGGGCATCGGTGCCTGTGCCATGTGCTTCGTCACCTGGGGCATCGCCGTCAGCCACCTGGGCCCGGTGAAAACCAGCGTCTACCTCTATCTGTCCCCCGTCATCACCATGGTCTGCTCCGTGTGGATCCTGCACGAGCATTTGACCCTGCCCTCTCTGGTGGGTGCCATCCTGACCCTCAGCGGTCTGGTCATCTCCCAGTGGGGCGCGCTGGTGGGACAGAAGAAAAACAGAGCCTGCTTCAGCGAATAACATCTGAAAAAAGCGCAGACCGCAGGGTCTGCGCTTTTTTGTACCTTTTAATGGGACTGTACCTGTGGTAAAATATCCAAAGACATTATGGAAGGGAGGAGAGACCATGCTGAAGCTGATCCTCGGCAGAGCCGGGTCGGGCAAGACCACGGCGGCGCTGGAGCGGCTGTGCCGCGCCGGACAGGAGCGGCCCCAGGTGCTGATCGTGCCGGAACAGCAGTCTCATGAGGCGGAGCGCGCGCTGTGCCGGATCGGAGGGGACAGCATCTCGCTGTACGCGGAGGTGCTGTCCTTCAGCCGCCTTGCCAACCGCATTTTTCAGGCGGCGGGCGGTCTGGGAGACAAGGAGCTGGACGCAGGCGGACGTCTGTTATTGATGTATAACGCGGTGCGGTCGGTGTCCTCCCATCTGACGGTGTACGCCCGGCCCAGTCGGAAGCCCATCTTCCTGCAGGCCCTGTTGGACACCATGGACGAGCTGAAAAGCTGCTGCGTCCCCTCCAAGGCGCTGGTGGAGGCAGGCAAGGGCACCGAGGGCCCGGAGGGCCAGAAGCTGCGGGATTTGGGGCTCATCTGCGGGGCTTACGAGGCTCTGGCCGCCAATACAGCCCTGGACCCCCGGGACCGGCTGACCCGTGCGGGGGAGAAGTTGGCCCAATGCCGCTGGGCCCAGGGCAAGGACCTGTGGCTGGACGGCTTCACCGACTTCACCCCTCAGCAGATCGAGGTCCTGCGGCCTCTGCTGGTCCAGAGCGAGAACATCACGGTGACCCTGACCTGTGACCACTTGGAGGAGGACGAGGAGGGCGCGGGCATCTTCTCACCCGCCCGCCGCACGGCGGCCCGCCTGCTCCGACTGGCTCAGAACGAGCGCATCCCCTGCGAGGTGGAGCATCTGGTCACCGAGTGGGAGGAGAAAACCCCGGTGCTGAAGCACCTGGAGAAGTCCCTGTTCAGTCAGGAGCCGGTGAAGCCCATCTCTCCCGAAGAAGATTTGATCCTCTTCCGGGCCTCCACCGCCCGGTCCGAGGTGGAGTGGACCGCCGGACAGATCAGAAAGCTGGTCCGGGAGACCGGTCTGCGGTACCGGGATATCGGCGTGGTGGCGAGAAACTACGGGGATTACCGGGATTTAGTGGAATCCGTCTTTGAGCGGTACGAGGTCCCCGTGTTCTCCTCCACCATGACGGACCTGTTGGAAAAGCCGGTGCTGGCCCTTGTCACCGCCGCGCTGGACGCCGCCGCCGGAGGCTACACCTATGACGACGTGTTCCGGTACCTGAAAACGGGGCTCACCGACCTGCCCCAGGAGGACCGGGACCTGCTGGAAAACTACGTGTTGAAGTGGAACATCCGGGGCAGTCAATGGACCCAGAGCAAGGAGTGGCACCGCCACCCCAGAGGGTACGAGAACCACTGGACCGACGGGGACAAGGAGCTGCTGGCCCGGGTGGAGAAGGCCCGCCGTCAGGTCAGCGGCCCGCTGGAGCTTTTGCGGAAGAACCAGAACAAGACGGGCCGGGGTCAGGCCATGGCCCTCTACACCTTTATGGAGAAGATCGGCCTGCCGGAGCGGCTGGAGGAGCGGGTGGCCGTTTTGCGAAACAGCGGCAAGCCCGCTCTGGCCGACGAGTACCGCCAGCTGTGGGAGCTGCTCTGCGGCGGTCTGGAGCAATGCGCCGCCCTGCTGGGGGACGCACCCATGGAGCTGGAGGAGTTCGCCCTCCTGTTCCGGCTGGTCCTGTCCCAGTACGACGTGGGCTCCATCCCCGTCTCTCTGGACCGGGTGACGGCGGGCGAGACCACCCGCCAGACCGGACATAAGGTGAAAGTCCTGTTCCTGCTGGGAGCCGACGACAGCACCATCCCCCAGGTGGGCACCCAGCCGGGCCTGCTGTCCGACGACGACCGGCTCCTCCTGTCCACCTACGGACTGGAGATGGACCAGACCAAGCGGGACCTCCTCTACCGCGAAATGACCACGGTCTACCAGATCTGCGCCCGGCCCAGCCGGAAGCTGGTGGTGTCCTGGCCCGGTCAGGGCCCCTCCGGTGAGGACCGCCGCCCCAGCTTCCTGGTGGAGCGGTTGAAATTGATTTTCAAGGATCTGAAAGAGCTGAGAGAGGAGGACTTGCACGGCACCTTCCGTCTGGAGGCACCCATGCCCGCCCTGGAACAGGCGGGCCGGGACCCCGCCGCCCGCCGGGCGCTGAAAACCATGCCCCAGTACGCCCCGCAGGTGGAGCGATTGGAGCGGGCCGCCGACTGGCACCGGGGCCACCTGTCCCGAAAGGCGGTGTCCTGCCTCTACGGCCAGCAGGTCCCCATGTCCGCCTCCCGGATGGACAAGTATAAATCCTGCCATTTCTCCTACTTCATGCGCTACGGCCTGGAGGCGGAGCCGAGGAAGCCTGCGGGCTTCTCCGCCCCGGAGTACGGCACCTTCGTCCACTATGTACTGGAACACGTCTTACAGGATGAGATGTTCCAGAAGAAGGGGGAGGAGGTCCGGTTCGGCGACGGGGAGCGGGACTATTTAAAGGAGCTGACCGAGAAGGCGGTGGACCGCTACGCCGCCGAGGAGCTGGGCGGTCTGGAGGGCCAGAGCGAGCGGTTCCTGTACCTCTTCCACCGGCTGCTCCGGGCGGTGCAGGCCGTGGTGGAGAACGTGGCCGAGGAGCTGATGACCTCCAGCTTCAAGCCCGTGTCCTTCGAGCTGGGCTTTGCCCGCAGCGGCCAGCTGCCTCCCGTGGAGTTGACCTCTGACGGCGTGACCATCAGCATCAGCGGCTTTGTGGACCGGGTGGACGGCTGGGAGAAGGACGGCCGCCTGTATCTGCGGGTGGTGGACTATAAGACGGGAAGAAAGTCCTTCGACCTCACCGAGGTGTGGAACGGTCTGGGCCTGCAAATGCTTTTGTACCTCTTCACCTTGGAACAGCGGGGCGAGAAGTTGTACGGCCTCCCCGTGGAGGGAGCGGGCGTCCTCTATCTGCCCGCCCGGGACGCCATCGTCAAGGGTACCCGGACCATGAGCCGGGAGCAGTGGCGGAAGGAGATGGACAAGGAGCTGACCCGCAGCGGTATGGTGCTGGACGAGCCCGACGTGCTCCAGGCCATGGAGCCGGTGGGGGAGAAGGGCTACCGCTTCCTGCCTCTGAAGGTGAGCAAGTCCACCGGCAAGATCAGCGGCGAGGCTCTGGCCACCGCCGAACAGCTGGGCAAGCTGGGCCGCCACATCCAGAAAATTTTAACGGAGATCTGCGGCGAGCTGGCAAGGGGCAACGTGTCCGCCGACCCCTTCTGGAGAGGGCCGGAGAAAAACGCCTGCCGCTTCTGCGACTACGCCGCCGCCTGCCACTTCGAGGAGGGCAGAGGAGGCGACTGCCGCCGGTGGATGCCGGGGGTCAAGTCCGCAGAGTTCTGGGAGAACATTGAAATTGAAACGGAGAAATCCGATCATAAGGGATAAAATCTGCCGAAAGGGAACGAAAATCTATGGATAACAGTAAAAATATCCTCATCATCAACGATATGCCCGGCTACGGCAAGGTAGCGCTGGCCGCCATGCTGCCCATCCTGTCCAACCTGGGCCACAGCGTCTACAACCTGCCCACCGCTCTGGTGTCCAACACCCTGGACTACGGCAAGTTCACCATCATGGACACCACCGACTACATGGTGAAGGCCATCGACGTGTGGAAGCAGCTGGGCTTCCAGTTCGACTGCATCACCACCGGCTTTCTGGCCTCCGCCGCCCAGGTGGGCATCATCCGGGAGTTCATCGACAGCCAGAAGAAGGAGGGGTTACTGGTCATGACCGACCCCATCATGGGCGACGACGGCTCCCTCTATAACGGGGTCACCGAGGAGACGGTGGAGAATATGCGCCGCCTCATCGGGGTGGCCGACGTCATCGTCCCCAACCTCACCGAGGCCGAGTTCCTCACCGGCCTGTGTGTGGGCAAGGAATCTTTGACCCGGCAGGAGGCACGGGAGATGCTGGACGCCCTCCGGGCCTTCGGGCCCCGCTCCGTGGTCATCACCAGCGGAGCCGAGGAGGAGACCGGGAACCACGTGGTCTGGGTCTACGACCACAGGGAGGAGAGCTACTACACCATCCCCTTCCGGTATATCAAGGTACACTTCCCCGGCACCGGAGATATGTTCTCCGCCGTGCTGGTGGGTGAGCTGCTGGCCAAGAAACCGCTGCGGCAGGCAGTAAAGCGGGCCATGGACGCCCTGGAGGAGTTGATTTTCCTGGAGCGGGACGAGCTGGAGAAGAACAAGGGCATCCGCATCGAGAAGTTTTTGAGCGTCCTGCGGGACTGAGAAAAAGGAGGGGAACGCGGTGGCTTTTCCGCTGACAGACGAACAACAGAAGATCGTAGGGGACCGGGGTGGCGAGCTGCTGGTCTCTGCGGCGGCGGGCTCCGGCAAGACCCGCGTGCTGGTGGAGCGCCTGCTCACCCGCATCGCCGACGAGAAAATGGATATCGACCGCTTTCTGGTCATCACCTACACCAAGGCCGCGGCGGCGGAGCTGAGAGGCCGCATCGCACAGGACCTCTCCGCCCGTCTGGCCGAGGAGCCCTGGAACCGCCATCTGCGCCGCCAGTCCACCCTGGTCTATCAGGCCCAGATCTCCACCATCCACGCCTTCTGTGCCGCTCTCCTGCGGGAAAACGGGCATCTATTGGACCTGGACCCGGATTTCCGCCTCTGTGACGAGGGAGATGCCCAGATCCTTATGGCTCAGGTGCTGGAGGAGGTGCTGGACAAACGGTACGAGGGTCTGACCGAGGACAGCCCCTTTGCCCAGCTGGCCGACACCCTGGCCGCCGGACGGGACGACAGCCGTCTGGCCCAGATCGCCCTGGACATCTACGGCCGCATTCAGAGCCACCCGGACCCGGTGCGGTGGCTCCGGGAGCAGAAGCAGGTCTGGGCGCTGGAGAACGTCACCGACCTCAGCGACACCCCCTGGGGCTCTCTTCTGTTGGAGGAGGCTATGAAGGACGCGGCCTGGTGCCGGGAGCGGCTGGAATACGCCTATAACCTGTGCCAGCAGGACGAACTTCTGCAAATGAACTACGGCCCCAGTCTCTTTGCCACTCTGGAGGCCTTGGACGCTTTCCTGCTGGCCCGGACCTGGGACGAGGCGGCGGACCTCCTGCCCATCCCATTCCCGGCGGCGGGCCGGAAGAAGAAGCGTTCCGCCGAGATCAGCCCCTTTGCGGCGGAGGAGGCCGAGCGCACCGCCGCCCAGATGAAGGGCATCCGGGAAAACTGTAAGGACCATCTGAAAAAATTACAGGAGCGGCTGGGCGGTCCCAGCGGGGAACAATTAGAGGAACTGCGGCTGTCCGCCCCGGCCATGTCCGCCCTCATGGACCTGGTGGAGGACTTCCAGACCGCCTACGCGGCGGAGAAGCGGCGGCGCAGTCTGGTGGACTTCTCCGACCTGGAGCATTTCTCCGTCAAGCTGTTGTTGGACGAGGAGGGGAACCCCTCCCAGCTGGCCCACTACTGCGCCGGCAAATACGACGAGATCATGGTGGATGAGTACCAGGACACCAACCAGGTGCAGAACGCCATTTTCAATGCCATCTCCGACGGCGGCCGGAAGCTCTTTGAGGTGGGCGACGTGAAACAGTCCATCTACCGCTTCCGACTGGCCGACCCCACCATCTTTCTGGGCAAATACGCCCGCTTTGCCGACGGAGAGGCGGCGGAGGAGGGCGCACCCCGGAAGCGGGTGCTGTCCCGGAACTTCCGCTCCCGGCCTGAGGTGCTGGAGGGCTGTAACGACCTGTTCCGGGCCATCATGTCCACCGAGCTGGGCGAGTTGGACTACACCGAGGACCAGAGCCTCTATCCCGGCGGCACCTTCCCCGACAGCGACGACTGCGCCGTGGAGATGGACGTGCTGGACCTGTCCTTCCTGGGCGACGCCGAGGGGGAGAAGGAGAACAAGGACCTGCGGGAGGCCCGGTTCGTGGCCAAGCGCATCCGGCAGATGCTGGACAAACCCATGCAGGTCACCGAGGACAAGGAGACGCTCCGGCCCATCCGTCCCTCCGACGTGATGGTCCTGCTGAGAAGCCCCGGCACCGTTTTGAGGCACTACATCCGGGCCTTCGGCGAGCAGAACATCCCCTGGTCCGCCGAGGGCGGCGAGGATCTGTTCGCCTCCACCGAGATCAATGTGGCCCTGTCCATCTTGCAGGTGGTGGACAACCCCCGGCAGGACGTGGCCCTCATTGCGGCCCTGCGCTCTCCGGTCTACGGCTTCACCGAGGACAAGCTGGCCATACTGAGAGGGGCCTCCAAGGGCGACTTCTACAGCACATTAGTGGCCGCCGCAGAGCAGGGCGACAAGCAGTGCAGGGACTTTCTGGAGGAGTTGGAACGGCTCCGGTTCGGCGCGGGCGATATGACCTGCCGCCAGCTCATCTGGCACATCTACCAGCACACCAACCTGCTGGGGGTGTTCGGAGCCATGAACCGGGGCGCAGAGCGGCAGAACAACCTGCTGGCCCTGTATTCTCTGGCGGGCCAGATGGAGAACGCGGGCTGTCAGACCCTCTTTAAATTCCTGCTCCGGCTGGAGCGGCTCCGGGAGACCGGGGCCAAGCTGAACACCACCGACCAGAGCCGGGAGGGCGAGGGCGTGTCCATCCTGTCCATCCACCGCTCCAAGGGTCTGGAGAAGCCGGTGGTGGTGCTGGCGGGCATGACCCGCCGGTTCAACCGGGAGGACTTCATGAAGCCCGTCCTCTTCCACCCCGTGCTGGGTGTGGGCCCCAAGGGGCTGGAGCGGGAGCGCATGGTGGAGTACACCACTGCCGCCCGCCGGGCCGTCCACTGCCAGCTGGAGCACGAGATGCTCTCCGAGGAGATGCGCCTGCTCTATGTGGCCATGACCCGGGCCAAGGATAAACTCATCATGACCTTCTCCCTCACCGACGGCGAGAAGGGGCTGAGCAAGCTGGCCGAGGGCTTCTCCGTGCCCCTGTCGCCCCGGCTGCTGGCCGGACAGGGGAACATGGGCCAATGGGTCCTGCTCCACGCCCTCAGCCGCCCGGAGGCGGAGGAGCTGCGGGACATTGCGGGCCTCCCCGACCCCAAGGTGCAAAATCTGGGCCCCGCCTGGGATATCCGCTGGGTGTGGCAGGAGGAGGACAGCGCACCCCCTGAGGGCGGCCGTCTGGCCGACCTGCCCGAACAGGCGGAGGAGGACAGCGACCTCACCGCCGCCCTGACCTGGCAGTACCCCTGGGAAAAGTGCGTGGACCTGCCCTCCAAGCTCACCGCCACCCAGATGAAGGGGCGGCCTCAGGATAAGGAGGTCAGCGAGGACACACAGCCCGCTCAGCCTGTGGAACTGGAGCCGGAGCCCATCTACCGCCCCGACTTCATGGCGGAGGAGAAAGGCCTTACCCCCGCCCAGCGGGGTACCGCTCTGCATATGGGCGCCCAGTACATCCCCTTAAATGGAGATCACAGCGTGGAGGGCGTCCGGGCGACTCTGGACGGCTTGGAGCGGGACGGGTTCCTGACCCACCTCCAGCGGGAGGCCATCCCGGCGGAGCGGCTGTCCGCCTTCTTCACCAGCGACCTGGGTAAGGAGATGGTCAACGCCCCTCTGGTCAAGCGGGAGTTCAAATTCTCCATCCTGGTGGAGGCAAAGGACTATTTCCCCGATGCCGAGGAGGAGGAGCTGCTGATGCAGGGCGTCATTGACGCCTGGTTCGAGGACGAGAAGGGCATCACCGTGCTGGACTTCAAGAGCGACCGGGTAAAACCCGGCGGGGAGAAGTTCCGGGCGGAGGAGTACCGCACCCAGCTGGAGGAATACAGCAAGGCCCTGAGCAAGATCCTGGGAAAGCCCGTGGCCCGGAAGGTGCTGTGGTTCTTCAACACCGACGCCGCCTTTGAGTTATAAGGAAAAGCCGGACGTATCACCGATACGTCCGGCTTTTTTACTTGGGAGACTCCAGCTTGGGCCGGTCCCCGCCCTCCTCCACCAGGATGATGTCCGCCCCGAAGCGGCGGACCGCCTTCCAGGGGATGTAGTGCTCCTGCTCCCGGCCCAGCAGACCGAAGAGCTTCCGACGGCCCGGCACCACCAGCCCCCGGACCTGTCCGCTGTCCAGATCCACCTCCATGTCGCCCACGTAGCCGAACCGGGACCCGTCCGCCAGACTGACGACCTCCTTGTACCGGAGGTCTGCGATCCTGCTCTCTGTCATAAGGCAAGTTCCCCCTTCCTTTTGGATAAGGGTATGCGGAAGGGGAGTTGTCCTATGCGGAGGTGTTACTTTGCCCACGGCGGCAAAGTAACCAAAACGCCGCCGGGGACAACGCCGAAAACGTCCCGTTTTCAATGGCGTTTTCCCCGGACCCCTTATTACGAAGGCTGGCGGCAGAAGGGCTTTCGGGCGTAGCAAAACCTGTTTTATGGACTACTATGCCTGTTGTTGGTCTAAAATCTGATCTGTTTTACGGGGGATACTTAAACGCCCATCGGCATTGTGGCAGGACTTGATAATAGTTGCATCCGAAGAACTGCGCCCACGGGTGCCGCTCAAATTTCCAACAATCTTTCGATAGAATATCCGCAAAACGGGCGGTGCCGGCGGGCGCATCATCGAAAAACGCTTCTGTTGGAGTCTTTGCAACGCCCGTGGCGGGCGTGTCTGTTACTCCCGTAAAAAGGGGCTGTTTTCTGCCCAGGTTGGAGCGTAGCTGTCAATGGGGCAGATTTTGCAAAGCATCGAAAACCCCACCCACCGCCTACAACCCCCGTAAATCGGGGGTCCGGGGACGGTGCCATTGAAAACACGGGGGTGTTTTCGGCACTGCCCCCGGCGATCTTTTGGTTTCTTTTCCATCGCCGGAAAAGAAACTCGCCCCCGCAGGGACGAAACACCCCATTCTCCGTGATAAACTCACAGACAAACTCCCGTTCCGCTGCTATCCTAAACCAAATCAACCCCGAAAGGAGTTCACTTCCCATGAAAAACTGGATGAAAGTCCTGCTGGCTGTGGGCCTGGGTGCGGTGGCCGGACTGCTGTACTATCAGTTCTTCGGCTGTACCAGCGGCTGTCCCATCACCTCGAACCGGGGGTTCGTGGTCCTGTACATGATGGTGCTGTTCGGTCTGTTTTCCAGCGCCTTCCTCCACAAGGAGAAATAAAAAAGAGCGCCCGTGAGAATTTATTTTTCTCACGGGCGCTTTTCAATTATCAGTTCGATCAGTCAGCCTTGGGTCCTGCGGCGACCACGTCGGCGGGCATGTGGGTGTACTGCTTGAAGTTCTCCACGAAGGACTTGGCCAGCTCCTTGGCCTTGGCCTGATAGGCGTCCTTGTCCTCCCAGGTGTTGATGGGGATCATCAGCTCCTCGGGGACGTTGGGGCAGGTCTTGGGAACGGCCACACCGAAGATGGGATCGGTGACGAACTCGCTCTTCTCCAGCTCGCGGGTCAGAGCGGCGGTGACCATGGCACGGGTGTAGGACAGCTTCATGCGCTTGCCGGTGCCGTTCCAGCCGGTGTTGACCAGATAGACGTTGGCGCCGGACTTGGCCACCTTCTCAGCCAGCATCTTGGCGTAGACGGAGGGGTCCAGAGGCATGAAGGGAGCGCCGAAGCAGGTGGAGAAGGTAGGCACGGGGGAGGTGATGCCCCGCTCGGTGCCGGCCAGCTTGGAGGTGAAGCCGGAGACGAAGTAGTACATGGCCTGCTTCTCATTCAGCTTGGAGATGGGAGGCAGCACGCCGTAGGCGTCGGCGGTCAGGAAGATAACGGTCTTGGGGGTGTCGCCCATGCCGGGGATGGCGGCGTTGGGGATGTACTCCACGGGGTAGGCCACGCGGGTGTTCTCGGTGAGCTTATTGTCGAAGTAGTCGGGCTCACGGGTCTCGGGGTCCAGAATGACGTTCTCCATCATGGCGCCGAACTTGATGGCGTTGTAGATCTCGGGCTCGTCATTGGGGTCCAGGTTGATACACTTGGCGTAGCAGCCGCCCTCGAAGTTAAAGACGGAGTCATCGGCCCAGCCATGCTCGTCGTCGCCGATGAGCTGGCGGTTGGGGTCGGCGGACAGGGTGGTCTTGCCGGTGCCGGACAGACCGAAGAAGATGGCGGAGTCGCCCTCCTTGCCGATGTTGGAGGAGCAGTGCATGGGGAACACGCCCTGCTTGGGCATCAGATAGTTCATGACGGAGAAGATGGACTTCTTGATCTCGCCTGCGTACTGGGAGCCGGCGATGAGGACCAGCTTCTGCTCGTAGTCGATCATAATGGCGGCCTCGGAGTGGACGTGGTCACGCTCGGGGATGCACTTGAAGCCGGGGGCGCAGATGACGGTGAAGTCAGGGACGAAGGTCTCCAGCTGCTCGTCGGTGGGGACCAGCAGCATCTGGTGGGAGAACAGGGCCTGAGAGGCCAGCTCGTTCACCACGCGGAAGGCCTTGGTGTACTTGGGGTCGGCACCGGCGTAGCCGTCGAACACGTAGGCCTCGCGGTCCTGGAAGTAGGCGACCAGCTTCTCGTGCAGGGCGTCGAAGATCTCACGGGTGGTGGGCTTGTTCACCTTGCCCCAGGCGATATCATCGTGGGTGTAGGGACAATCAACGATGAACTTATCGTCGGGGGAACGGCCGGTATATTTACCGGTGTGGACGTTCAGAGCGCCGGTGACGCTCAGCTGACCCTCGCCGCGCTCCAGAGCCTTCTCAACCAGGAAGGCGGGTGCTGCGTTGTGATAAACGGACTTGGTGTTGATGATACCCAGAGCCTTGAGATCTACGTTTGCCATATTAAGTTCCTCCTTAAAATGATCGATATGGGATCGCTCAGAATGTTATGATTTAAGAAACCGCTTCATGCAGGGAACCGAGGAAGTAAACGGTCCCTTGCGCTCTCTTATGGTCACATTCTAAACTCTTTGTAAGAAGAATGCAATAGGCGGAGGAAATTAAAAATGAAATTGTTTATTTTCTACGAAGTGCCTTGGAGATAGCGGCAAATTCTGGAATTCCAAGCTTTTCGCCGCGCACCGTGGCGGGAAGTCCGCAGGACTCCAGGAGCTCGGTGAGCTCCTGCTTGGAAAATTTGTCGCCGAAGGCGGCGCTGAGGCCGTTGACCAGAGTCTTTCTCCGCTGGGCAAAGGCGGCCTTGACCACCTTGAAGAAGTGGGCGGGGTCGTCCACCTCCTCCGGGGCGGGGCGGGGGGTCAGCCGCAGGACGGCGGAGGTCACCTTGGGGGCGGGGATGAAGCAGGTGGGCGGCACGTCAAAGAGCAGCTCGGTATTGCAGTGGTACTGGCAGTAGAGGGAGAACGCGCCGTAGTCGGAGGTGCCGGGGGCGGCGCAGATGCGGCGGGCCACCTCCCGCTGGATCATCACCGTGATGGAGGAGAAGCACTCCGCCTCGATGAGGGCGGTGATGGCGGGGGTGGTGATGTTGTAGGGCAGGTTGGCGCAGGCGATGGCGTCCAGGCCGTCGAACTTCTCCTTGACCAGCTGAGGGATGTTGGTTTTCAGAATGTCCCCGGGGACCAGCTCAAAATTGTCCCGGTCGGACATGGTTTCGCCCAGAATGGGCAGCAGAGCCTTATCCAGCTCCACAGAGACCACCTTGTCGGCCAGATTGGACAGCTCCCGGGTCAGAGGGCCGATACCGGGGCCCACCTCCAGCACGCCCTTGCCGGCGGCGGCGCCGGAGGCCTCGGCGATGTCCCGGGGCACCCAGTGCTCGATGAGGAAGTTCTGGCCCATCGACTTGGAGAACCGGAAGCCGTGGCGGCCCAGCAGGGCTTTGATCTCGTTGATATTACAAAGGTCCATAGTACGCTCCTTTTGTGTGCAAAGGCGGCGGAAAAAGCCGGGAAAACCGGGTCAGCCGCCGCAGATTTATTCCTATTAAATATAGGAGGAAAACGGGTCCCCGTCAAGGAAAAAGAAAAAATGAAATTTTTTGAAAAAACCTGTTGACAGAGGGATACCCTCCTGCTATAATACATCTTGTCGCTGCGACCAAGCGACTTCGCAAAACCCTTAAAAAGCACATCTGGAGAGATGGCTGAGCTGGTCGAAGGCGCACGATTGGAAATCGTGTAACGGTTAATACCCGTTCGAGGGTTCGAATCCCTCTCTCTCCGCCAAAAAGAAAAGCCGCATTCGTAAGAATGCGGCTTTTCTTTTTGTTCTTTTCTCTCTTCACCCTTCACTTTTCACGCTTCTCTGAACTCCCGCAAAGTTCGCCGCCGCAGCGGAAAACCGGATAGAAAACAGCAGAAGCCGGACCCCTCGGGGTCCGGCTCCTGCCTTTGCATTGTTTGTATGTACTCGTATAGAACAGAGAGAGGGTGAAGTTACTCCATCATGGCCTTCAGGAACCACAGCTCCTTGTCGTAGGAGGAAATGTGTTCCTCCAGCATAGCCACGGCGGAGAAGGCGTCCTGCTCCACGGCCCAGGCCCGGATGTCGGCGGCCTCGGCCTTCAGATGCTCGAAGTCCTGAATGATGATCTCCAGCACCTCGGTGTCGGCGTACTTCTCGCGGCCCAGCTCCTTGATGGAGGCCAGCTCCAGATACTGGGGGATGGTGGAGACGGGGGACTCACCGGCCATGATCATCAGCTCGGCCACGGCGTCGAACTTGGCGGCCAGATCGTCATAGCGGGACTCGGTGTACAGATGGACCTGGACGAAGGTCTTACCCTTGACCTTCCAGTGCAGATCGTGAAGCTTCAGGTACAGGACCACCAGGTCGGACAGATAGGGATTCATTTTCTTGGCGATAGACATATGATAAACCTCCTGAGATGTAAATTTTAAAGCGGTTAGCGTTTGCTAACTCTGCTTGCAGTATAGCATGGAGGTGCATGGCTGTCAACGAGAAAAATGGAGTTTTTTGGTGACAAAGTCACGGAAAAGAATGGAGATGTTCCATTTAGGAAACAATATACGGAAAAGGACAAAACTGTGCAGAACAGACCGGGACCGGGGGCTGAAGGGAAGCGTCGGAAAACGGGAAAAAATTTGTAAAAACCTGTTGACAGAGGGGTACCCTCCTGCTATAATACATCTTGTCGCTGCGACCAAGCGACTTCGCAAAACCCTTAAAAAGCACATCTGGAGAGATGGCTGAGCTGGTCGAAGGCGCACGATTGGAAATCGTGTAACGGTTAATACCCGTTCGAGGGTTCGAATCCCTCTCTCTCCGCCA
>SAMEA104404100__coassemble_348_pt1 | contig 53939 bp, 37 predicted proteins | sample SAMEA104404100__metabat2_low_PE_092 | metagenome-assembled genome bin SAMEA104404100 (sample SAMEA104404100) | Balaenoptera acutorostrata | reverse complement strand
ACCGCTCCACCGGTTTTTTCAGTCTCCTGACCTCCGGCACGGCGTTTTTCCTCCTCCCCAGGCGTTTGGCGCACTCACAGATAGGAATGGGCAGGACGGCCAGAGTGAGCACGGCGGTCCACTGTCCGAAATCCATGTTCACCACCCCAAACACGCCCCGGAGGGGCGGCAGGATCAGCACCGCCAGCTGTAAAATCAGCCCGGTGAAGAAGGCCCTCCACATGGCGGGATTTTTAGTCCCGCTCCGGGCAAAGAGGGACCGGTCCTCGCTCCTGACGTTGAAGGCGTGGCACAGCTGGCTGAGGGTCAGGGTGGCAAAGGCCATGGTACAGGCGGACAAATTTTCCTGTCCCGGGGTGGACAGGGGAGAGAGCCCCAGAAAATAGGCCGTCAGGGTCAGTCCGCCGATCATGAGCCCCTGCCACAGCAGGCGCAGGGAGAAGTCCCGCTGGAACATCCCCGCCTTGGCGTCTCTTGGCGGGCGGTCCATGGCACCCGGCTCCACGGGCTCCACCCCAAGGGCCAGGGCCGGGAGGGCGTCGGTGACCAGATTGAGCCACAGCAGCTGCACCGGGGTCAGGGGCATCTGCCCCAGATTCAGAAGGGTGGCGGTGAAAAGGGTGAACATCTCGCCCAGATTGCAGGAGAGCAGGTAGTGGATGGCCTTTCGGATGTTGGCATAGATGCCTCGGCCCTCCTCCACAGCGGAGACGATGGTGGAGAAGTTGTCGTCGGTCAAAATCATATCCGCCGCACTTTTGGCCACATCGGTCCCCGCCTTGCCCATGGCACAGCCGATGTCTGCCGCCTTGAGGGCGGGGGCGTCGTTGACCCCGTCCCCGGTCATGGCCACCACCATTCCTCTTTTCTGCCAGGCCCGGACGATACGCATTTTATGCTCCGGGGAGACCCGGGCAAAGACGGAAAACCTGTCGATGTCCTCCTCCAGCATTTCCCGGGGCATAAAATCCAGCTCCGCCCCGGTGGCGATCAGGTCCCCGGGCCGGAGCATGTCCAGCTGACGGGCCACCGCCTCCGCCGTGGCCCGGTGGTCCCCGGTGATCATGACGGGCCGGATACCCGCCCGGTGGCACCGCTCCACCGCCAGCGCCGCCTCGGGCCGGGGCGGGTCCATGAGCCCGAAGAGCCCCAGAAAGGTCAGGTCGCTCTCGATGACTCCGGGGTCCAGGCGGGCGGGCAGGAGTTCAAGGGTCCGCACCGCTGCACCGATGACCCGCAGGGCCTGTCCCGCCATCTCCTCATTTTTCCTTGAAATGCGGCGGCGGTCCTCCTGAGAGAGGGTGCCTTTTGGGCCGACCGTGCAGCGGCTGAGCAGCACGTCCGGGGCCCCCTTCACGTACACCGTCCAGCCTCCGCCGGGGTTGGGGTGGATGGTGGACATAAGCTTCCGGTCGGAGTCAAAGGGCAGATCGGCGGATCGGGGGTGTGCCTCCTCCAATCGGTTCCGGTCCAACCCCTCCCGGGCGGCGGCCAGCACCAGGGCGCATTCCGTGGGGTCTCCGGCGGCGGTGGGAGAGCCTCCGCTCCAGCCCAGCCGGGCGTCGGAGCAGAGACAGCCGCAGATCAGCGCCTCCCGGCGGCTCCCGCCCGACGGCACCCACAGCTCCCGGACGGTCATTTTGTTCTGGGTCAGGGTCCCCGTCTTATCGGAGCAGATGACCCCGGCACAGCCCAGGGTCTCCACGGCGGGGAGCTTCTTCACGATGGCACCTCCGGCGGCCAGTCTCTGCACCCCAAGTGCCAGCACAATGGACACGGTGGCGGGCAAGCCCTCCGGGATGGCGGCTACCGCCAGAGACACCGCCGTCAGGAACATATCCAGCATATTCTTCCCCTGCATCAGCCCCACCCCGAACATGAGGGCGCAGGCGGCCACGCAGAAGAGGGACAGCACCTTGGAGATCTCCGCCATTTTCCGTTGTAAGGGCGTGGGGCCGTTCTCCCCGGTGAGCAGGTCCGCAATGCGGCCCATCTGGGTCTCCATGCCGGTGGCCACGGTGAGGGCGGTGCCCCGGCCCGCCGTGATGAGGGAGCCGGAGAGGAGCAGGTTCACCCGGTCGCCCAGAGGCGTATCAGGGGAGAGGTCATCTCTGGCACTCTTCTCCACGGGCTGAGATTCCCCGGTCAGGGCGCTCTCGTCCGCCTGTAGCCTGCTGGCGTCCAGGATCCGGGCGTCAGCGGGGACGTAGTCCCCTGACTCCAGCAGAATGAGGTCCCCGGGGACCAGCTGTTCTGCCGGGATGGTCTGCACCGTGCCGGAGCGGACCACACGGGCCCGGGGTGCGCTCATGTGCTTCAATTCCTCCAATGCCTGCCGGGCCTGATCCTCCTGAGAGAGGGAGAGGAGGCTGTTCACGATGACAATGATCAGAATGATGGCCCCGTCCAGCCAGTCCCGGCCCCGGCTGGCCGCCAGCGATAACCCCGCCGCCAGCAGAAGGACCAAAATCATGGGGTCCCGCAGCTGGTTCAGCACCCGGAGCAGGAGGGAGGGCGGAGGCGGGGCGGACAGCTGGTTGGGGCCCAGCCTGTCCAGCCGGCGGGCGGCCTCCTCCTCAGTCAGGCCGCCCGGGCCGCTGTTCAGCTCCTCCATCAAGCGGGACGCAGCCCCGCTGTGCCAGTCGCCCATGGTATCACGCTCCTTTGTTCCTTTTGGGATAGTATAAGACCGGAGCAGGGCGGGATTTTGCGGAAAGAACGGGGAAGACGGGAAAGAGAAAAGTGAAGGGTGAAGAGAAGTTGCGCCGAAGGCGCATTTGAATTTCGTCTGCGGACGGGACGGGGCAGGATTTTCCACCGCTCTGCGTCAAGCCTCCCCTGTGCAAGGGGAGGTGGCCCGAAGGGCCGGAAGGGTTGTAACCGGCAGCTTCTTTGACCACATCTTCTACGTGGAAGGCGATACAGGTTACAATCCCCCAGTCAGCAAGCTGACAGCCCCCTTTGCACAAGGGGGCCTTTGGCTAGACCTGTTTCAGGTCCTGTCTTTCGTCCCCCGTCCCGCCCGCAGGCGTTTTCAATCTGTGCCTCCGGCACACCTTTTCTCCCTTCTCTTTTCTCTATGGCCGACGGCCATTTCTGTGGATAACTATGTGGTAAACTCTCCCGCAGGCGAACATTTATCCACTCTCCCAAAAATTTTCAAAAATCCGGTGCATTTCGCTTTACAGACGGGAAAAAGTATGATATATTAGCCCCGCGTGAATGCGCAATACTGGTCCATCACCTTCGTTGCAGGGTATCGGCCCGGACAAGAATCCGGGGCTTTCACCCACCTGCTACGCAGCGATTGGACAGACTATTTGAAAGGTGGAAATTTCCATGATTCGTAAGGACGAGAAGACTGCCGTTATCGAGGCAAACCGCACCCACGAGACCGACACCGGTTCTCCCGAGGTCCAGGTCGCTATCCTGACCGCTCGCATCAACGAGCTGACCGAGCACCTGAAGGTGCACATCCACGACAACCACAGCCGTCGTGGCCTGTACAAGATGATCGGTAAGCGCCGCAAGCTGCTGGATTATCTGATGGCCAAGGACATCGAGCGCTACCGTGCTCTGATCGCCAAGCTGGGCATCCGTAAGTAAGCACCTTACGCATAGGGTGGTGTGGGTTTCCCCGCGCCACCCTATCTTCGCATTCTACCCACCCCCGGCCACCCGGAGTTCACCCCGCTTTTTTAGCAGTTGAACAGAGGCCTGAACCCTTTGTTCTTCGGACCGCTGTTCAAGTGCTAAAGGGCAGTGGTACTCCGGCCCGGAATAAACCAATGATAAAGGAGTGTCATTATGTCTACTATCATCACCCATAAGCAGTTCCCCAAGAACAAGAAGTGGACCATGGACCTGTGCGGCCGCCCTCTGACCATCGAGGTCGGTAAGGTCGCCGAGCTGGCCAACGCTTCCGCTATGGTCACCTACGGCGAGACCACCGTTATGGTCGCCGTCACCGTGGCTCCCCGTCCCCGCGACGGCGTGGACTTCTTCCCTCTGTCCGTGGACTTCGAGGAGAAGCTGTACGCCGTGGGCCGCATCCCCGGCTCCTTCATGCGCCGTGAGGGCCGTCCCTCTCTGCCCGCCGTTCTGGCCAGCCGCCTGATCGACCGCCCCATGCGCCCCCTGTTCCCCGCTGACTTCCGCAACGACGTGTGCATCACCTGCACCGTTATGAGCGTTGACTACGACTGCTCCCCCGAGGTGGCTGCCATGATCGGCGCCTCCGCCTGCGTGAGCTACTCCGAGATCCCCTTCGCCGGCCCCATCGGCTGCCTGGAGGTGGGCTACTGTGACGGCGAGATCGTGCTGAACCCCACTCAGGAGCAGCGCAAGACCTCCCGTATGGACGTGACCGTTGCCGCCACCATGGACAAGGTGGTCATGATCGAGGCCGGTGCCGACGAGATCCCCGACGAGATCATGTACGCCGGTATCGTCAAGGCCCACGAGGAGATCAAGAAGCAGGTCGCCTTCATCAACCAGATCTGCGCCGAGATCGGCAAGCCCAAGATGGAGTACGACCACGCCGCCTTCAATCAGGAGCTGTTCGACAAGATCGTCGCTGACTTCATGGACGAGGCCAAGGCCGCCATGGACACCGATGACAAGAACGTCCGTGAAGAGCGCTGGAACGCCATGATCGACCACTGGCACGAGAAGTATCTGGAGGAGTATCCCGATATGGATCAGTACCTGGAGGAGTTCACCTACAAGTTCCAGAAGAAGATCGTCAAGGCCTGGCTGCTGGAGGGTCACCGCGTCGACGGCCGTGCCCAGAACGAGATCCGTCCTCTGGCTGCCGAGGTCGGCGTCCTGCCCCGCGTCCACGGCTCCGGCCTGTTCACCCGCGGTCAGACCCAGGTCCTGTCCATCGCTACTCTGAACACCCTGTCTGCTGTCCAGAAGCTGGACACCATCTGGGAGGAGTCCGAGAAGCGCTACATGCACCACTACAACTTCCCTCCCTACTCTGTGGGTGAGGCCCGTGCCGCCCGTTCCACCAACCGCCGTGAGTTCGGTCACGGTGCCCTGGCCGAGCGCGCTCTGGAGCCCGTTCTGCCCTCCGTGGAGGAGTTCCCCTACGCCATCCGCGTGGTCTCCGAGGTCCTGTCCTCCAACGGCTCCACCTCTCAGGGCTCCATCTGCGGCTCCACTCTGGCTCTGATGGACGCCGGTGTGCCCATCAAGGCTCCCGTCGCCGGTATCTCCTGCGGCCTGATCCAGGACGATGACGGCTCCTTCAAGACCTTCATCGACATCCAGGGCGTCGAGGACTTCCACGGCGAGATGGACTTCAAGGTCGCCGGCACCAAGGCCGGTATCACCGCCATCCAGATGGACCTGAAGAACGACGGTCTGACTCACGAGATCATCAAGGAAGCTCTGGAGATCACCCGTGACGCCCGCTTCCACATCCTGGACGAGATCATGCTGCCCTGCATCAGCGCTCCCCGCGCCGAGGTCAGCAAGTACGCCCCCAAGATGATCACCATCAAGATCGACCCCGACAAGATCCGCGAGGTCATCGGTAAGGGCGGCTCCGTCATCCAGAAGATCACCGCCGAGTCCGGCGCTCAGGTCGACATCGAGGACGACGGCACCATCCACATCGCTTCTCCCGACGCCGCCTCCTGCGACGCCGCCAAGAAGATGATCGAGACCATCGTGTTCGTCCCTCAGGTGGGCGAGCTGTACTACGGCAAGGTCGTCCGCATCCTGCAGTTCGGCGCTTTTGTCGAGCTGGCTCCCGGTAAGGACGGTCTGGTCCACATCTCCAAGCTGGCCGACCGCCGCGTGGAGAAGGTGGAGGACGTGGTCAACATCGGCGACATGATCTGGGTCAAGGTCACCGAGATCGACGACAAGGGCCGCGTGAACCTGTCCTACAAGGACGCTCTGAAGGAGATCCGCGCCCGCAAGGAGAACGGCGAGGCCGTCAAGTAATCTCCCTTCTGAAATAAGCCTGAAACGGCGGAGTGATTTTTTCACTCCGCCGTTTTTTGTTGTCTTTTTGGGGTTCCGCCCTGCGGGGCGGGTTTCTTTTCAAACGATTGAAAAGAAACCAAAAGATCGCCGGGGACAACGCCGAAAACACTCCCGTGTTTTCAATGGTGTTTTCCCCGGACCTCTTATTTTACGAAGGCCGTTGGCGGCAGGTGGGGTTTTCGATGGGCCGCAAAATCTGCCAAATCGACAGCTGCACTCCACCGTGGGCAGAAATCACAGGCATTTTACGGGGGTTACATGATCCGCCCGCCGGGCTCATGCAAAGACCGGAATAGAAGCGTTTTTCGATGCGTGGCCCGCCGGTGCCGCCCGTTTTGCCAACCGTGTACGGGCGGTGCGGAGTCAAACGGTCTTCGCCCCCTTGGCTCCCCTTAAGGAGAGCCTTGGAACGGACGGTTTTCGCTTTGCTCTGCTTTCTATTTTATTTGACGTTTTTCGGGCATTATCCTAAACCTGCGGCCGCCATATATGGCGGCCCTACGGCGTTCACCGGAAATACCGCCTAAAACAACGTAGGGCCGCGATATATCGCGGCCGTCTCCCGTCCCGTCCGCAGACGGCTTCAATCGCGCCGCAGGCGCACCTTTTCTCTTCACTCTTCACCTTTCACCCTTCTCTTAAACTCCCGCCTCTCCCGCGCCATAAAAGTCCCATTTCCCGCTCCGTTCCCGCTGTTCCCCGGCGGGGCGGAGTTTTTTCTTTCTCCGGCCCGGAATTTTCCCCGGAGTTTTTCCGAAAGATGTTGTCCCGTCATTGAAAAAAGATTTTCTTTCCACTATAATATTTTTATTGAACACAGGAGGCGTTTTTATGCTTTTAAAGATTTTGGCAGTTGGTGATATTGTGGGTGAGGGCGGCCAGGACATCGCGGCCCGTCGTCTGCGGGAGCTCCGGGAGGACCTGGGGGTCCACTTCACCGTCGTCAACGGCGAAAACGCCTCCGGTTTAGGCATCACTCCCCGGCAGGCCCGAGGTCTGTTTGACGCGGGAGCCGATGTGATCACCCTGGGCAATCACACCTGGAATCGCATTCAGATCTGCGACTATCTGGACGAGGAACCTAACATCCTGCGCCCCGCCAACTATGCGGGCCGCGTCCCCGGACGCGGAATGGGCATTTACACCGTGAAGGGGTTCCGTGTCGCCGTGATGAATCTGATGGGCCGTGTGGACCTGAATCCCAATCTGGACAGCCCCTTCAAGGTGGCCGACGATCTGCTGAAGGACCAGAAGTACGACCTGGCCCTGCTGGACTTCCACGCCGAAGCCACCAGCGAGAAGGGCGCCATGGCCTGGTATCTGGACGGCCGCGTCCAGGCTGTCTGGGGCACCCACACCCACATCCCCACCGCCGACTGCCAGATCCTGCCCAAGGGCACCGGCTTTGTCACCGATCTGGGCATGACGGGTCCCAGCCGCTCTGTGCTGGGCATCAAGCCATCCCATTCTATCAACCTCTTCCTGGGCGGTCTGCCCCGGCGGTATGAGGAGGCAGAGGGCAACTGCAAGCTCAACGCCTGTCTCTTTACCATCGACACCGACAAGAAAAAGTGTGTGGAGGTACGCCGAGCTGACATTCAGGAGTAAGAAAGGCAGCTTATTATGTTAAAAATCATTCACGGGGCCGACTTCCATCTGGACAGCCCCTTTTCCGGACTGACCCCGGAGCAGGCCGCCCGCCGTCGGGCCGAGCAGCGGCAGCTGCTGGACGACGTGGCCCGGCTGGCCGAGGCCACCCAGTCCGACCTTGTCCTGCTGTCCGGCGATCTGCTGGACTCCGACAACGTATATAGAGAGACCATGGACGCCCTGTCCGCCGCCCTGGGGAAGATCCCCTGTCCGGTGTTCATCGCCCCGGGCAACCACGACTTCTACGCCCCCGGTGCGCCCTACGACGCCCTGAGCTGGCCGGACAACGTCCACATCTTTACCGAGGATAAGATCACCTCCTTCGACCTGCCCCAGCTCAACTGCACCGTCTGGGGCCGGGCCTTTACGGATCCCCACATGACCGAATCTCCTCTGGCGGGCTTCACCGCCCCGGAGGACGGCCGCATTCATGTGATGGCCCTCCACGGCATGGTGGGCGGCCCCTCCGACTACGGCCCCATCTCCCCGGAGGAGATCGCCGCCAGCGGGCTGGACTATCTGGCTCTGGGCCACGTCCACCAGTATTCCGGCTTACAGAAGGCAGGGGAGACCTACTGGGCCTACCCCGGCTGTGCCGAGGGCCGGGGCTTTGACGAGACGGGCGCAAAGGGTGTGCTGTATCTGGAGCTCCACAACGGCCAGTGCAAGGCCCGCTTTGCCCCCATCTGCCGCCACCGCTACGAGGTGCTGAACATCGACCTCACCGGGGAGGAGCGCCCTCTGGACGCCATTCTGGCGGCGCTCCCCTCCGACACCAAAGAGGATATCTACCGGATCGTTCTCTCCGGCGAGGGACAGGCCCCCGACCTGTCCGCCCTGGAGCGGATGCTCTCTGATCGTTTCTACGGCGTGTCCCTGCTGGACCGCACCCGCCTGCCCCGGGGTCTGTGGGACCGCCGGGAGGAGGACAGCCTGACCGGCCTGTACCTCCGTCTGCTGTGGGACCGCCGGGAGGCGGGCATGGACGATCAGCTGTGCCAGATGGCGGCCCGCTTCGGCCTGGCCGCCCTGGAAAACGGGGAGGACCCTTACGTATGAAAATCATCTCTATGACCGCCACCTTCGGCCGTCTGGATAAGGCCCATCTGGACTTCGGTCCCGGTCTGAACCTGATCCAGGCCCCCAACGAGAGCGGCAAATCTACCTGGTGTGCCTTCTGGAAGGCCATGCTCTACGGCATCAACACCCGCCAGTCCGACAAGAAGGACCGGCTGGCCGACAAAAACCGCTATCAGCCCTGGTCCGGGGCCGCCATGGAGGGCGAACTGGTGGTGGACTGGCAGGGCCAGTCCGTGACCATCCGCCGGGGCCCCAAGGGCAGCACCCCCTTCGGCGCATTTTCCGCCGTCTTTACCCAGACCGGGGACCCGGTCCCCGGCATGAACGCCCAGAACTGCGGCGAGATGCTCACCGGCGTGGGCCGGGAGGTCTTTGAGCGGTCCGCTCTGCTGGGCGCAGGCAATCTGAACGTCACCTCCGCCCCGGAGCTGGAGAAGCGCATCGCCTCTCTGGTGGCCTCCGGCCAGGAGGATCTGTCCCTGTCCGAGACAGAGACCCGCCTGAAGGAGTGGATGAACCGCCGGAAGGTCAACCGCAGCGTGGGCCTGATCCCCAAGCTGGAGGAGCAGCTCCGGGAGACGGACCAGTCCCTCTCCGTCCTCCACAGGCTGTGCGCCGACATCGCCGACCTGGAGGAGCAGGAGAGCGAGCTGGAGCGGGCAAAAACCCTGCTCACCGGGGAGCTGGAGGTCCACCGCCAGCTGGCCCGCCGCTCTCTGGACGACCGGTTCACCCAGGCCGACGCCGAGCTGGACCGGGCCAGGCGCCAGCTGGCCGCGCTGGAGCGCGAATCCGCCCGCTTCGGTGAGCTGCCCTCTGAGGAGCGGCTGCGCCAGGCCCAGGGAGATCTGCAGTACCTCCGGGTCCTCAATGACGAGATCAAAAACGCCGAGACCGCCTTGAAGGAGGCCGAGGACCACTATGTCGACGCCCAGCGGAACCTGCTGGACTGCACCAGCTTCACCGGCATGACCGACGAGGAGGCCGTTCAGCGGGTCCACCGGGACCTGGCCGAGTACAAGTCCTGCTCCGAGGCGGTGAAGAACAACAGCGCCAAGCTGTTCCCCCTGTTCGGTGCGGTGGCCGCCGCCGCCCTCATCGCCGTGGGCGTCATGGCCGACCTGCTGCCCGTCATGGCCATTCTGGCCGTGGCCGTGCTGGGCGGCTCCCTGTTCTACTGGCACCGCAGCGGTCAGGCCGTGGAGACCCGCCGCCGCAAGGCCCAGCAGATCTTGACCCGCTGGTCTGTGTCCAGTCCCGGCGAGCTGGAGGACCAGCTGACCCGGTTCCGCAGCCTGTCCCGGGTGGCTCAGAACGCCGCCGATCAGGCCAAGAACGCCCGGGGTGCCGTCAACGACTTCAAGGCCCGGCAGGAGAACACCCGCTCCGGCCTCATCGACTTTGTCCACACCTTCGCACCCGAGATCCACGACCTGTTCGGCTGCTCCGCCGCCCTGTCCAGAGCCCTGAGCCTGGACCACGACCTGGCTCTGGCCCGGGACCGGGTCCAGGAGCGTCTGGCCCGGCTGGACGATCTGGCCTCTCAGGGCGGTCAGACCGAGGAGGCCGACCCCAATATCCCCGCACCCCGCCACTCCATGCAGGAGTGCAGGGAGCTGCTGGAGCGTCTGGATGAGGAGATCAGGGCCCTGTCCGAGACTCTGAACCAGGCCCGTGGCCGCCAGTCCTCTCTGGGGGACCCCGCCGCCCTCTCCGCCCTGCGGGAGAAGCTGGCCGGGGAGCTGGCCCAGCGCCGGGACGAGCAGGCCGCGCTGGAGTACGCCATGGAGACCTTGCAGACCGCCGGAGCCCAGCTCCGTCAGCGGTTCTCTCCCGATCTGAACCGGCTGGCCAGCGGGTACTTCGCCCGCCTCACCGGCCAGCAGTACGAGAGCCTCACCCTCAACCGGGACATGGAGGGTCAGACCGCCCGGGCCGGGGATATCCTGCCCCACAGCGCTCTGTATCTGTCCCGGGGCACTCTGGACCAGCTGTATCTGGCTGTCCGTCTGGCCGTGTGTGAGCTGTGCCTGCCCGAAAAGCCGCCCGTGGTGCTGGATGACGCCTTCAACGCCTTCGACGACCACCGGCTGAAGCTGGCCATGGAGCTGGTGAAGGAGCTGGCCGCTCAGCAGCAGATCCTGCTCTTCACCTGCCACAGCAGAGAGAGCGGGCTTCTCGGTGAGGAAAACGTAAATCGGCTGGGGCTGAATTAACACCTTTATCGCTTATTTTATGCTCTGTTTGCGTAAACCTGCGGCCGCCATATATGGCGGCCCTACGGCTTCTATTGCAAATGCAGCCTAAAACAATGTAGGGCCGCGATATATCGCGGCCGTGATACAGATACTTCCGAGGAAATACAGGAGAACATGGAGCAGTCTTTGCCCCCTTGGCTCCCCTTGAGGGGAGCTGTCATCCAGTCCGCAGACTGGATGACTGAGAGGTGTTCTCCCGTCCCGCCGCAGGCGGAAGAAAAGCCTCCCCTGTGCAAGGGGAGGTGGCAGGTCCGCAGACTGGTGACGGAAGGGTTGTAATCTGACGTTCTTTGACCATCTCTCAAGCAAACTTGCTCATGCAGGTTACAATCCCCCTCGTCGTCGCGGACTGCGTATCGTCCGCAATCCCACACCGTATCGTGGGATTGCTCCCTCGCGACCTCGCTCCTCCTCTCCCAAACACAACCACTACGTTGGGTTGCGTTTGGGGCCTGTTGGGGCTGACAGCCCCCTTTGCACAAGGGGGCCTTTGGCAAAGACAACTCATTTTCTATCTTTCCCGCATTTCCACAACTCCAAAGGAGGAACATATTTTGGAGGATGAACTGAACCGGCTGTCCGTCGATCCGGCGGACAGCGAAGAAAACCCGGAGCGCCCCGGCAGCGCCGTTTTTGAGTGGCTCCAGATGCTGCTGGGCTGTCTGCTGGCGGCGGTGGTGGTATTCAACTGCGTGGCCCGGCTGAGTCAGGTGGTGGGCGGCTCCATGGACCGCACCCTGGAAAACGGGGAGCTGACCCTGGTCTGGTCCCTGGGCTATCAGCCCAAGCAGGGCGACATTGTGGTGCTGAACAAGACCACCGCTGAATTTCTGGGCGGGGAGAACGGCGAGGCCATCGTAAAACGGGTCATCGCCACCGGCGGCCAGACCGTGGACATCGACTACGTCTCCGGTGCCGTCTCCGTGGACGGCGTTCCCCTGGACGAGCCCTACCTATGGGAGCCCATGCGCCTGCCCTACGACCCCTACATGCAGAACAACCACTGGGAGATCCCGGAGGGCCAGGTCTTTGTCATGGGCGACAACCGGAACAACTCCACCGACAGCCGCCATTCGTGGCTGGGCCCCATCGACGAGCACTACATCCTGGGCAAGGTCTCCTTCGCCCTGTGGCCCCCGGCAAAATTCGGACCGATTTGACCCACCCCTGAGACGGCTGCGGAACTGCTCCGCAGCCGTCTCACTTCTCCCATCATCCTACAAATCTGTTAATTTCTCCCTGTTTTTTGAATTTTATCCAAGAATCATCCCCTAATTTCTATGTAATTTCTTGAAAAATGAACTGTACAAACCCCCAGTCTATCTGTTAAAATACTTCTTGTATTAAAGACACAAAAATTTTATGAGTCCTGTAGACAAAAACTGGTATTTTCTGGTTGAACCGCTGCCCGCCCCCCATCAGGCACCGCATGCGGCATCACGCCTGCACAATCTTAACGAAAGGGGAAGCCTGGGATGTATTTCGATTTTTCTATCTGCGAAAACCCGGTCCCGTACAGCGGGATCACCCTGGACACCATTTTCTACGTCGATGGCGACGAGACCTATCATATTCCTAAAAAAGTGCCGACACCCGGCAAAACTTATTTCCTGTACACCGTACAGGGCGAAGGTATCATCAACTTCAACGGAAAGACCCTTACCGCCCCCAGCGGTACCTTCATTTACCTCCAGCCTGACGGCGACTTCTCCTATCACTGTAAGGAGGACCGCTGGGAGTTCTGGTGGTTCGAGTTCACCGGCCCCTGTCCCTTCCCGCCCAACCAGCTGACCCCGCTACTGTCCGACCAGCTGATGATGCTGCTGATGGCCCGCAGCCTTCAGTACACCAAGAGCGGCGACTGGGAGCTGTCCACCTCTCTGTTCCAGTCCCTGACCCTTCTGGTGCTCCGCAACGCCAACCGCACCAGCCGCACCATCAACAACGAGCAGGTGTTCAACTCCATCGAGATGTATATCCGCAAGCACCTGTCCACCGTCACCGTCAGCGAGCTGTCCGAGGTCTTTCAGATCGAGGAGCGCACCCTGCGCAACCTGTTCACCCGCACCGTGAACATCTCTCCCAAGCGGTTCATCATGAAGATCCGTCTGGAGTACGCCGGGAACCTGCTGCTCACCACCTCCAGCTCTCTGAACCAGATCGCCGTCCAGGTGGGCTTCTCCAACCGCTACCACCTGAGCAAGGCCTTCAAGGACTACTTCGGCATCTCTCCCATCCAGTACAGAAAATATATCGAGCTGATGTAAGCTCTCCCGCCGCAGAGGAAATTCCGCTTTTCCTCTGCGGCGTCGTGCTTTCCGGCCAGACCCGCAAAAAAGTACCAATCCAATCAATTCTTTACAAGACATTTCTCCACCGGGCCGATATATTAGGGTACGTGTATTGGAAAATTGCCCCATTGCGGGCTGTGTGATCTGGATGGAGGATATTTTTTTATGAGCATTCTGAACGAGATTTCCGAGAACTTACAGAAGGGCAAGGCCAAGATCGTCAAGACCCTGGTGGCTCAGGCCATCGAGGAGGGCATCCCCGCCCAGCAGATCCTGCAGGAGGGTCTGCTGTCCGGCATGGGCGTCATCGGCGAGAAGTTCAAGAACAACGAGGTCTTTGTCCCCGAGGTGCTGGTGGCCGCCCGGGCCATGAACAACGGTGCCAAACTGCTGAAGCCTCTGCTGGCCGACGACGGCGTCCAGGCCGCCGGCAAGGTCTGCATCGGCACCGTCCAGGGCGACCTCCACGACATCGGTAAGAACCTGGTGAAGATGATGATGGAGGGCAAGGGCCTGGAGGTGGTGGACCTGGGCGTGGACGTGACCCCCGAGATGTTCCTGGACGCCGTGAAGAACGAGGGCTGCCAGATCATCTGCTGCTCCGCTCTGCTGACCACCACCATGAGCATCATGGGCGACGTGGTGGAGGCCGTGAAGGAGGCCGGTCTGCGGGATCAGGTCAAGATCATGATCGGCGGCGCTCCTGTCACCCAGGCCTTCTGCGACCAGATCGGCGCCGACTGCTACACCCCCGACGCCGCCTCCGCCGCTGATGCCGCCGTCCGTCTGCTGGGCTGAGTCCAAAGGAACAAGGAGCGTGCTTCCATGAATACCGAGGCCCTGCAAACCTATCTTCTGTCCCTGGGTGCCTGCCGCGTGGGCGCGGTGGCCGTGGAGGAGATCTCCTTTGAGCCTGCCTTCCGTGATATGTGCAAAAGCAACGCCTGCGGCATGTACGGCAGGAGCTGGATGTGTCCGCCCCTCGTGGGAGCGGTGGAGGACCTGATCGCCCAGGCCAAGACCTACTCCACCGCCATCGTCTATCAGACTGTGGACGAGCTGGAGGACAGCTACGACTTCGAGGGCATGATGGCGGCAGGGGAGAGGATCAACAAGCTCTCCCAGACCCTCCGCCGCCACATGCGGGACATGGGCGACACCGACAGCCTGTTTCTGGGCGCGGGCGGCTGCCGCATCTGTCCCCGGTGCGCCAAGCTGGACAATGAGCCCTGCCGCTTCCCCGACGAGGCCATGTCCAGCCTGGAGGCCTACGGCATCAACGTATCCACTCTGGCCCGGTCCGCCGGGATGAAGTACATCAACGGCGTCGACACCGTGACCTATTTCGGTGCCGTCTTTCTGAAGGAGGCCTGACCATGCTGACCATGACCATCGTGACCCCGGCGGGAGAGAACCCCCTCTACGTGGAGGAGGGCGCTCTGCTGTCCGACGAGCTGCGCAGCTACGGCTTTTCCCCCGACATGCCCTGCGGCGGCCGGGGACAGTGCGGCAAGTGTCTGGTCTGGGCGGAGTCCGGACTGGACGAGCCCACCGACAGAGAGCGGGAGTATCTGAGCCCGGACCGGCTGGCCCGGGGGGTGCGGCTGGCCTGTCAGGCCCACATCACCGGGGCGGTACGGGTCCGGCTGACCCCGCCCAAAGTCGTCTCCCAGATCTGCACCAAGGGCGAGGACCGTCCCCTGGGGACGGACCCCGTGTTCGACCGGCTTGGCGGTGCGGTGGATATCGGCACCACCACTTTGGCCGCACGGCTCTATGACAAAACCGGCCTGCTGGCCACCGCCTCCGCCCCCAATCCCCAGCGGGACTACGGCGCGGACGTCATCAGCCGCATCGGAAAGGCCATGGAGGGAGAGAGTACGGCCCTGGCCGCCTGTGTGCGTGCCGCTGTCAACGGGCTCCTCTCTGATTTATGTAAACAAGCAGGACGGGATTCTACCGAGATCGACGCCCTGGTCCTCACCGGAAACACCGCCATGCTCCACCTGCTGACGGAGACCGACCCCTCCCCGCTGGCCGCCGCTCCCTTTGCGGCAAAGGAGTTATTCGGTAAGAAGTTCCCGGCAAAGTCTCTGGATTTGAACTGTTCTGAGAACTGTTCCGTCTGGCTGCCCCGGTGTATGTCCGCCTTTGTGGGCGGGGATATCACCACCGCTCTGCTGGCCTCCGGGCTGTGTGAGCAGAAAAACACCGCTCTGCTGGTGGATATCGGCACCAACGGCGAGATCGCCCTGTGGAAGGACGGCAGACTGCTGTGCTGCTCCACCGCCGCAGGTCCCGCCTTCGAGGGCGCCAACCTGTCCCAGGGTATGCAGGGCGCACCCGGGGCCATCGACCATGTAACAGTAGACAGCGGCGCGCTGCGGCTCCACACCATCGGCGATGTTCCCGCCGTTGGCATCTGCGGAAGCGGCGTGGCCGACCTGCTGGCCTGTCTGCTGGACATGGAAATTTTGGACGAGACCGGCCTGCTGGACGACGGCGAGGACGAATGGGGCCTCACCGACTCCGTCGCCTTCACTCAGGCCGACGTGAGACAGGTCCAGCTGGCCAAGAGCGCCGTCCGCTCCGGCATTGAAACACTTCTCCATCAGGCCGGAGTCCGGAAAAATCAGGTGGACACCCTCTCTGTGGCGGGCGGCTTCGGCAGTTTTCTCGACCTGCACAGCGCCGCCGCCATCGGGCTCATCCCCCCGGAGCTGGAGGACCGCTGTAAGGTCATCGGCAACGCCGCCCTGGGCGGGGCCGCCATGCTCCTGTGGGACAGAAATCTCTGGGAGGAGAGCGTCCGACTGGCCGATTCCGCCGAGACGGTGGATTTGGCCAGCAGCCAGTTCTTCATGGATCAGTACGTGGAAAATATGATGTTTGAATGAGGCTTGAACCGCCCGCAGTCCATGATTGCGGGCGGTTTTATTTTTGGGTTTCGCCCTGCGGGGCGAGTTTCTTTTCCAGCGATGGAAAAGAAACCAAAAGATCGCCGGGGGCAGTGCCGAAAACACTCCCGTGTTTTCAGTGGCACCGTCCCCGGACCCCCGGAGAACGGGGCTGTAGGCGGTGGGTGGGGTTTTCGATGGGCTGTAAAATCTGCCAAATCGACAGCTACGCTCCACCTCGGGCAGAAATCACAGGCATTTTACGGGAGTAACAGGATCCGCCCGCCGGGGCCATGCAAAGACTAATCCAGTTGCGTTTTTCGATGGGTGGCCCGCCGGCACCGCCCGTTTTACCAACCATTTCACGAAAGATTTCTGTTGAAAGAAAACTCTCGTCCCGCCGCAGCGAAAAGCCTCCCCTGTGCAAGGGGAGGTGGCAGGTTCGCAAACTGGTGTCGGAAGGGTTGTAATCTGCCGTTCTTGGACCACCTCTCAAGCGGTGAAGGTAGTACCGGTTACAATCCCCCTCGTCGTCGCGGACTGCGTATCGTCCGCAATTCCGCACCGTATAGCGGAATTGCTCCCTCGCTCCGTCGCTCCTCCTCTCCCAAACACAACCACTACGTTGGGTTGTGTTTGGGTCCCCTTTTGGCTGACAGCCCCCTTTGCACAAGGGGGCCTTTGGCAAAAACTGCCCCGGCTCCTGATCTCCGCCCCATCCTCCTCTCCCGCACCTTTGTCCATCACCCCCGGTCAAATTTCCGAAAAAGGAAAATTTCCCCGTGAGACAGTCTTTTTATTCCATAGCCTGCCCTCTGAAAATATGATATAATGAGCCCACTGAAAAGCGGGTGAGGCCGCTGTGAAGAAAGGATTTTTACACATGGACAGAGCACTGTATGAGAACCATCTCACCATTCTGAAGTCTGAACTGGTCATGGCTCTGGGCTGCACCGAGCCCATCGCCATCGCCTACGCCGCCGCCAAGGCCCGCCAGCTGCTGGGCGAGATGCCCGAGCACTGCACCGTCAGCTGCAGCGGCAACATCGTCAAGAACGTCATGGGCGTCACCGTCCCCAACTCCGGCGGACAGCGGGGCATTGACGTGGCCGCCACCCTGGGCATCGTGGGCGGCAACCCCGAGCTGGAGCTGGCCGTGCTGGAGGGCGTCACCGACGCCCAGCGGGAGCAGGTCCGGGAGCTGCTGAAAACCAAGTTCTGCACCTGCAAGCTCATCGAGAACGTGGCCACCCTGTACATCGTGGTGGAGCTCACCGCCGGAGAGCATACCGTTCTGGTGGAGATCCAGAACACCCATAAGAACATCACCCGCATGGAGAAGGACGGCGTCAGCTGTCTGAAGCACACCCCCACCACCGAGGAGAAGATCCACAAGACCGGCGACCGCTCTCTGCTGACCGTGGACAACATCCTGGACTTCGCCGACGAGGTGGAGCTGGACGACGTGGAGGCCACTCTGAACACTCAGATCGAGTGCAACATGGCCATTGCCCGGGAGGGTCTGGAGCACCCCTACGGCGCTGAGGTGGGCCGTGTCCTGCTGGCCGGCCACGAGAACCCCGATATCGAGACCAAGGCCCGGGCCTACGCCGCCGCCGGCTCCGACGCCCGCATGAACGGCTGTCCCATGCCCGTGGTCATCAACTCCGGCTCCGGCAACCAGGGCATGACCCTGTCCCTGCCCGTCATCGTCTACGCCCAGGACATGAAGTGCCCCCGGGAGAAGCTGCTCCGGGCTCTGGTGGTGGCCAACCTGATCTCCGTCCACCAGAAGAAGTTCATCGGCAGCCTGTCCGCCTACTGCGGTGTCACCTCTGCCGCCACCGGCGCCGCCTGCGGCATCTGCTACCTCACCGACCAGCCCCGCCCCGTCATCTACGACACCATCACCAACACCATTGCCACCGTGGGCGGCATGGTCTGCGACGGAGCCAAGTCCTCCTGCGCCGCCAAGATCGCCGCCGCCGTGGGTACCGCTCTGCTGGGCATGAAGATGGGTATGCACCGCTGCGCCTTCCAGCCCGGCGAGGGTCTGGTGGAGGACAACGTGGAGGACACCATCCGCAGCATCGGCCGTATGGGCCGGGAGGGCATGAAGGCCACCGACAACGAGATCCTGAACATCATGCTGGGCAACTGATATGTCGAAAAAGGCCAGAGGCCTTTTCCGCCAGCAGGATGCATGAGGAATGGGGCTCGATTTCTAACGAAAAAGTCGCCCCCTTCCTCATGAGAAGTGTTATTTCCGACGTACACGCCGCCGGAAATAACCTATTTAAATTTTTCCGCTGTCTGCGGACAGCGGAACTCTGCGAGGCTTTTTCCCCGCGGGGGATTTTGTTTTCAACAGCCGGGGTATGTGATGTACTCCGGCTGTTATTTTTTCAAATTTTCGGATTTTTCCCGCTTTGTCCTTTCACAACAGAGCCTTTTACGGTATAATATTTATTTTAGAACAGTATCTCCCGGCCGCTGTGGGCGGGGGAGAGGCTGTCTCTGTATTTTCTGTTTCGCCTCTGGTTCGGATGAATACAGAGGCTTTCAACCTGACACCCGGCCCGCCCCATTGTATGCGGGGACGGAGCCGACACGAATGGAGATTTATTTGTATGGAACTGGAACGTAAGACGACTGTGGTCCCTCAGGAGGAGGTAGACCGCCAGCTGGAGCTGTGCGGCAAGGTGGCTGAGATCACGGCAGGCTGGCCCGACCAGCCTCTGGCCTTTGTGGATACCTATGGCTGTCAGCAGAACGAGGCCGACTCCGAGCGGCTCCGGGGCTATCTGGCCCGCATGGGCTACGGCTTCACCGACGACGTGGAGCAGGCCCGGCTCATCCTCATCAACACCTGCGCCATCCGGGAGCACGCCGAGCAGAGAGTGCTGGGCAACGTGGGTGCTCTGGTCCACGTGAAGCGCCGCCACCCCGAGCAGCTCATCTGCCTGTGCGGCTGTATGATGCAGGAGCCCACCGTTGCCGAGAAGATCAAGCAGTCCTACCGCCACGTGGACCTGGTGTTCGGCACCCACGCTCTGTGGCGCTTCCCCGAGATGATCCACACCCTGCTGACCCGCCGGGGCCGTGTGTTCCAGAACGCCGACGAGGCGGGCTCCATCGCCGAGGGCATCCCCATGGTCCGTCAGGACAACGTGAAGGGCTGGGTGTCCATCATGTACGGCTGTAATAACTACTGCACCTACTGCATCGTCCCCTATGTCCGGGGCCGGGAGCGCTCCCGCAAGCCCGAGGACATTCTGGCCGAGGTCCGGGAGCTGGCCGCCTCCGGCTGTAAGGATATCACCCTGCTGGGTCAGAACGTGAACTCCTACGGCAAGGATCTGGAGGAGCCCATGGACTTTGCCGACCTGCTGGAGCAGGTCAACGCCGTCCCCGGGGACTTCCTCATCCGCTTTATGACCTCCCACCCCAAGGACGCCACCCAGAAGCTGTTTGAGACCATGGCCAAGTGCGAGAAGGTGGCCCCCGCCCTCCACCTGCCCTTCCAGGCGGGCAACGACCGGGTGCTGAAGGTCATGAACCGCCGCCACACCAGAGAGCAGTATCTGGAAAAGGTCCGGGCGCTGAAGAAGCTGATCCCCGACATCGTCCTGACCTCCGACGTCATTGTGGGCTTCCCCGGCGAGACCACCGAGGAGTTTGAGGACACCCTGAAGGTGCTGGAGGAGGTCCGCTACGACGCTCTGTTCACCTTCATTTTCTCCCCCAGAACCGGCACCCCCGCCGCCTCCATGGACGACCCCATGAGCCGGGAGCAGAAGCTGGAGAACTTCAACCGCCTGGTGGCCATGCAGGACGCCATCTCCGAGGAGAAGCACGCCGCCTACGTGGGCAAGACCGTCCGCTGCCTCATCGACGGCGGCTCCGACGATCCCACCTTCAACTTCACCGCCCGCACCCCCGGCAACCGCCTGGTCCGCGTGGTGGGTCAGGGCGACGTCATCGGCCAGTTCCGGGACGTGAAGATCACCCACTCCAATAAGTGGTCCCTGTTCGGAGAGCTGGTGTAAGGGGTTCTTTGGAGGTTTCGCCTGCGGGCGAGTTCCTTTTCAAACGATTGAAAAGGAACCAAAAGATCGCCGGGGGATACAACGCAGCAAGTGACGCTTTTGGCGTCTACTTGCTTGCGCCATCCCCCGGTCCCCCTGGAAAGTCGGCGGCATTGCGGCTTTCGGGCGTTGCAAAATTTGCGACAGGGACGACTATGCCTTTTGGTGGTCTGAAATCTGTTCCGTTTTACGAGGGGATACTTGAACGCCCATCGGCGTTATTGCAAAAACTGATGCCGTCAGCATCCCAAGAAATACGCCCTCCGGTGCCGCAAATACGGATGTTCCGAAGAAAATATTCTTCTCTGCACCACGTTCCCGTTCAATCGTTGGTAAAACGGGCGGTGCCGGCGGGCCACGCATCGAAAAACGCAACGGTTAAAGTCTTTGCATAAACCCGGCGGGCGGATCATGTAACCCCCGTAAAATGTCTGTGATTTTCGCCCACGGTGGGGCGTAGCTGTCAATTTGGCAGATTTTGCAACGCCACGAAAACCCCACCCACCGCCAACGACCCCCGTTTTAAGGGGTCCGGGGAAAACGCCACTGAAAACGGGACGTTTTCGGCGTTGTCCCCGGCGGCGTTTCGCCTACCTTGCCGCCGCGGGCAAGGTAGGTCGCTCAACAGAGCGAAATCCCCCGCAAAAAATATTCTCCCGCGCCCCCGAAAAATATACTATAATAGACCCATGCAAAAATAATTTAGAGAGAAGAAGGTGACCATCATGGCCGAGATCACCCCCATGATGCAGCAATATCTGGACATGAAGGCCCGGAACCCGGACTCCATTCTGTTTTTCCGTCTGGGCGACTTCTACGAGATGTTCAACGAGGACGCCAAGCTGGTGTCCAAGGAATTAGATTTGACCCTGACCACCCGGGACCGCAACAAGCCGCCCGAGGAGCGCACCCCCATGTGCGGCGTGCCCTACCACTCCTGTGACAGCTACATCGCCCGGCTCATCTCCAAGGGCTACAAGGTGGCCATCTGCGAGCAGACCGAGGACCCGGCCCTGGCCAAGGGTCTGGTCGACCGGGACATCATCCGCGTGGTGACCCCCGGCACGGTCATCGCCTCCTCCATGCTGGAGGACAGCAAAAATAACTACATCTGCGCCGTCTACGCCGACAGCCGGGCCTGCGGCCTGTGTCTGTGCGATATCTCCACCGGCGAGGCCTACGCCACCTCCTTCCCCATGGGGCCGGAGGCGGTGGAGCATCTGGAGAACGAGCTGGGCCGCTTCCACCCCGCCGAGGCCATGCTGTCCTCCGGAGCCTGGGAGCTGGACGGTTTAAGAGATTTTCTGAAGGAGCGGCTGGACTGCTCCTGTGAAAACGGGGGAGAGGGCCGGTTCCGGCTGGACACCGCCCGTCCTCTGGTGGAGAAGCAGTTCAAAACCGGACTGGACACCCTGCCTGAGGGGGACGAGGCCGCCGTCCAGGCGGCGGGCGGCCTGCTGGCCTACCTCTACGAGACCCAGAAAACCGACCTGTCCCACATCTCCTCCTTCCACTACTACACCTCCGGTCAGTTCATGGAGCTGGACCTGACCGCCCGGCAGACCCTGGAGCTGACCTCCACCCTCCGGGGTCAGGACAAGAAGGGCTCTCTGCTGTGGGTGCTGGACAAGACCCGCACCGCCATGGGCGGCAGACTGCTCCGGGGCTGGCTGGAGCGGCCCCTGCTGTCTCCCGTCCAGATCGGCCGCCGTCAGCAGGCGGTCAGCGATCTGGTGGAGGACATTATCACCCGGGAGGAGTTATCCATCACCCTCCGGGAGGTCACCGACCTGGAACGGCTCATCGGCCGTGTGGTCTACGGCTCCGCAGGCGGCCGGGACCTGGCCGCCCTGAACAACGGCCTGGCCAAGCTACCCCACATCCGGGACCTGCTGGACCACTGTCCCTCTGCCCTCTTGCAGGGGCTCCGGGAGGAGCTGAACGACCTACCCGACCTCCGGGACCTGCTGAGCCGGGGTCTGGTGGACGAGCCCCCCTTCTCCGTCCGGGAGGGCGGCTTCATCCGGGCGGGCTTCGACTCCGAGGTGGACCGGCTCCGGGATTTATTGGAGCACTCCGCCGAGAAGCTGGCCGAGCTGGAGGTCCGCACCAAGGAACAGACCGGCATCAAAAACATGAAGGTCAAGTCCAACAAGGTCTTTGGCTACTATATCGAGGTGGCCAAGTCTCAGGCCGATCTGGTGCCTGAGACCTGGACGAGAAAGCAGACCACCGTGAACTCCGAGCGCTACATCTCCCAGGAGCTGAAGGAGCTGGAGCACGACATTCTCTCTGCTCAGGACAAGATCACCGCTCTGGAGTACCAGCTGTTCTGTCAGCTGAAGGACGCCGTCTGTGAGCAGGTGGCCGCCATCCAGAGCGCCGCCGCCGCCGTGGCTCAGGTGGACGTCTTAAATTCTCTGGCCGCCGTAGCCGCCGCCAACAATTACTGTATGCCCCAGGTGGACGCAAACTCCACCCTCACCATTGTGGAGGGCCGCCATCCCGTTGTGGAAAAGATGCTGAAAAACGCCCTCTTTGTCCCCAACGACACCCATATGGACTGCGGAGAGGATATGTGCTCCATCATCACCGGCCCCAATATGGCCGGTAAGTCCACCTACATGAGACAGGTGGCCCTCATCGTCCTCATGGCCCAGATCGGCTCCTTTGTCCCCGCCACCTCCGCCCATATCGGCGTGGTGGACCGGGTGTTCACCCGCATCGGAGCCAGCGACGACCTGTCCGCCGGTCAGTCCACCTTCATGGTGGAGATGAGCGAGGTGGCCAACCTGCTGAAAAATGCAACGAAGAAGTCTCTGCTCATTCTGGACGAGATCGGCCGGGGCACCAGCACCTATGACGGCATGGCCATCGCCCGCGCCGTGCTGGAGCACTGCGCCAACCCCCGGAAGCTGGGCTGTAAGACCCTGTTCGCCACCCACTACCACGAGCTCACCGTGCTGGAGGGCCAGATCCCCGGCGTGAAGAACTACAACATCGCCGCCAAGAAGCGGGGCCAGGACGTGATCTTCCTGCGGAAGATCGTCCGGGGCGGAGCCGACCAGAGCTACGGCGTGGAGGTGGCCCGTCTGGCGGGGGTTCCCGCTCCCGTGGTCAAGCGGGCGGGCGAAATTTTGAAGGAGCTGGAGAGCTGTCCCTGTAACGCAGGCGGCGGGGCTCCCGCGCCCGCACCCCAGACCGAGCAGGTCTCTCTGCTGGACCTGGGCAGTAATACCGTCATTAAGAAACTCCGCATGACCGACGTCAATATCCTGTCCCCCATCGAGGCCCTCAACCTGCTGGCCGAGCTGAAACAGGACCTGAATGAGTAAATAAAGGGGTTTCGCCTGCGGGCGAGGTACTTTGCCTACAGCGGCAAAGTACCCAAAACGCCGCTGGGGTACTGACGAAAACACCCTGTGTTTTCAGTGTCAGCACCCCAGACCCCATTACGAGGGTTGGCGGCAGAAGGGCTTTCGGGCGCAGCAAAATCTGTTCCATTGATAACTATGCCTGCTGTTGGTCTAAAATCTGCTCTGTTTTACGGGGGATACTTGAACGCCCATCGGCGTTACAGCAAAACTTGATACCTGTTGCATCCGAAGAAATGCGCCCTCGGGTGCCGCTCGTTCTGCCAACGTTTCAATAAGAACATCCGCATGACGGGCGGTGCCGGCGGGCCACTGATCGAAAAACGCTTTTGGTTCAGTCTTTGCGTGACCCCGGCGGGCGGATCATGTTACCCCCGTAAAACGTCCGTGATTTCTGCCCAGGGTGGTGCGCAGCTGTCAATTTAACAGATTTTGCAGCCCATCGAAAACCCCACCCACCGCCGAAGAGCCCCCGTAAATAAGGGGTCCGGGGAAAACGCCATTGAAAACACAGCGTGTTTTCGGCGTTGTCTCCGGCGATCTTTTGGTTCCTTTTCAATCGTTTGAAAAGGAACTCGCTCCGCAGCGCGAAACCCCTTCCATAAAAATTTTTCCTTTTGGAGGTGCCCTGTGCCAGATATTCATGTATTAGACAGCCATGTAGCGGACCTGATCGCCGCCGGTGAGGTGGTGGAACGCCCCGCCAGCGTGGCCAAAGAGCTGATGGAAAACGCCCTGGACGCCGGGGCCACCGCACTGACCGTAGAAATTTCCCACGGAGGCATGGCCTTCCTCCGTGTCACCGACAACGGCAAGGGCATCCCTGCCGACCAGCTGAAAACCGCCTTTCTCCGCCACGCCACCAGCAAGTTATCTTCCGAGTATGATTTAGAGGCCATCGGCACCCTGGGCTTCCGTGGCGAGGCTCTGGCGGCCATCTCCGCCGTGTCCCGGATGGAGGTCATGTCCTGCACCCCCGACGCAGACCTGGGCGCGTCCCTCAGCTTAGAGGGCGGCGTCCCCGGCCAGGTGGAGGAGGCGGGCTGTCCCGCAGGCACCACCATGGTGGTCCGGGATCTGTTCTTCAACACCCCCGCCCGACTGAAATTCATGAAGAAGGACGCCGCCGAGGGCGCGGCGGTCTCCTCCATCGTCCACCGCATCGCCCTGAGCCACCCGGAGGTGAGCGTGAAGTTCATCCGGGACGGCAAGCAGGAATTATTGACCCCCGGCGACGGCCAGTTACAGTCCGCCGTCTACGCCGTGCTGGGCCGGGAATTAGCTTTGGGGCTGCGGCCCGTGAACAGCAGCGGCGAGGAGCACATGACCGTCAGCGGCTTTGTGTCCATGCCCGCCTGCTGTCGCGGCAGCCGGAACTGGCAGTTCTTCTTCGTCAACGGTCGCCAGATCAAGTCCCGGCTCATGATGGCGGCTCTGGAGGAGGCCTATAAGAACCAGAAGATGGTGGGCAAGTTCCCCGCCTGTGTCCTCCACCTGGAGACCCGGCTCAACGCCGTGGACGTGAACGTCCACCCCGCCAAGACGGAAGTGAAGTTCGGCAACGAGCGGCAGGTTTTCTCCGCCGTCTACCACGCCGTCCTGTCCGCTCTGGACCAGGACCACAGCCGCCCCGCCCTGGAGATGCACGACCACACCCCCGCCAAAAAGCCGGAGTCCCAGAAACCCGCCCCCATTCAGGAGCAGATCGCCCGCCAGCAGGCCCGGCAGACCAAATTATTTTCCGCCGTCCAGACCGGCGGCGTCCGGCTGAACGACTCCGCCTGGCGGCGGGCCGCCGCGCCCGCTGTTCCTGCCAAGCAGGAGCCCGCCGAAAAAGCTTCCACCGTTTCCGCCCCTGTGGTGGAAAAGAAGCCCGCTCCCGCACCTGCCGAGGCGGCACCCAAACACGTGATTCCCGAGGCAAAGGCCTCTGATTTCATCGTAAAAGAGGATATTCCCGTTCAAATCGAGTCTGTTCCCGAGGAAATCCCCGTGGTTTCCGAACCTGTGGAGGCTCCCGCTCCCGCCGAGGAGGTTTCCACCGTTTCCGAGGAAGCTGTGGAAAACATTCCCGCTCCCGTGGTGGAGAAGGAGGAAACTCCCCTTGAGGTCATCGAGGAGGAGGAAGAGGAGATCCCCTGGCGGCTGGCCGGTGAGGTTCTGCACACCTACATCATTGTGGAGCAGGGCGACACCGTGTTCTTCATCGACAAGCACGCCGCCCACGAGCGGATGAACTTCGACCGCATGAAGGCCCAGGGCTATGACCCCATGGCCCAGACCCTCCTGACCCCCGTGGTCTGCCGACTGCCCGCCGAGGAGGTGGAGGTCCTGCTGGCCAACCACGAGTTATTGGAGGAGTTCGGCTTCGACGTGGACGAGCTGGGCGGCCAGCTGGCCGTCCGTCAGGCACCCTTCGACGTGGAGGTGGACGACATTGAAGCCACCCTCACCGAGATCGCCAAGAAACTCATCGTCACCGGCAGCGCGGACCCCGCCGCCGCCCGGGACGACTTACTGCACACCATGGCCTGTAAGGCCGCCATCAAGGGCGGCTGGAAAACCAGCGACGCGGAGCTGAAGAAGATCGCCGTCGCCGTCATGAGCGGTGAGGTGAAGTACTGCCCCCACGGCCGGCCTGTGGCCGTGGAGCTGACACGGAAGGAACTGGAGAAGCAGTTTAAGCGGATCGTGTAAAAAGAAAGCCTCCCCTTTACAAGGGGAGGGGGACCGCTTGCGGTGGAAGGGTTTCCCCCGTCCCGCCCGCAGGCGAAAAAGCCTCCCCTGTGCAAGGGGAGGTGGCACCAGTTCTCAAACTGGTGACGGAAGGGTTGTGATCTGCCGTTCTTTGACCATATCTTCTACGTGAAAGGTAGTGCAGGTTACAATCCCCCAGTCAGCAAGCTGACAGCCCCCTTTGCACAAGGGGGCCTTGGAGCAAAACTGTTTCACGTCCTAACCCCGTCCCGTCCGCAGACGAAATTCAAATGCGCCTTGGCGCACCGATTCTTTTCACTCTTCACCCTTCACTTTTCACTTTTCCCCAGCCCCCGTTTAAAATTCCAAACATTCAGACAGGAGGGACCCTCATGCCCCCTAAAATTTTAGTCATCACCGGCCCCACGGCCTCGGGCAAGACCGCACTCTCTGTGGAGCTGGCCCTGCGCCACAACGGCGAGGTGGTCTCCGCCGACTCCATGCAGATCTACCGTCGCATGGATATCGGCACGGCCAAGCCCGACATGGCAGAGCGCCGGGGCGTTCCCCATCACATGATGGACGTGGCGGAGCCCGACGAGGACTTCTCCGTGGCGTGTTATGTTAACATGGCCGCCGCCTGTGTGGACGATATCCTCTCCCGTGGCAAGCTGCCCATCCTGGCGGGCGGTACGGGACTCTATGTGGACTCCCTGCTGTCCGGCCGGACCTTCGCCGCCTTCCAGCCCGAGAGCCCCCTCCGGGGTGAGCTGGAACAGCGCATGGACCAGATCGGCGGGGCAGAAATGCTGGAGGAGCTCCGGGCCATCGACCCGGAGGCCGCCGCACGGCTCCACCCCAACGACCGGAAGCGCATCATCCGGGCCCTGGAGGTGTTCTACACCACCGGCAAGACCATCACCCGGCACAATCTTGAGACCCAGGCCATCCCGCCCCGGTACGATGCCCTGACCCTGTCCCTGTCCTATGAAAACCGGCAGGACATGTGGGACCGCATCGACAGGCGGGTGGACGTGATGATGGAGGCCGGACTGGTGGAGGAGGTCCAAAGTCTGCTGGACAGCGGCATCCCCGACAGCTGTACCGCCATGCAGGCCATCGGCTATAAGGAGATGGCCGCCGCCCTCCGAGGCAATGGGGACGTACAGGCCGCCGCGGAGGAAATAAAACTCCGCTCCCGGCAGTACGCCAAGCGCCAGCTGACCTGGTTCCGCCGGAACACCGCCGCCAAACCGTTGATTTGGGGCCGCCCCATTGATTTTGAGGCCGCTTGTCAGGCTTCGACTGCATATATGACAGAATTTGGTTTATGATGACAGCACTCAGGGCCGCCCGGCCTGTGAGGCTGCTGCATACAGTCCGCACTCTCTGATGGCTCCGGTTTCCGGTTTTATCAGGAATCACTTTCGCTTCTGTTCTCCGAATTTTCCCGAAGATTCAGAGAGGATTTCCCGCTCTCTCTGTTTTCTCTGCTGTTCTTTCCCCAAGTTTTTCCACGGAGAACAGAACATTTCTCCCGCTCCGGCCCCTTTTTCCGTCGGAGCGGACCGCGCTCCCGTGTTTACGGGGAGCCTCTTCTGTTGAACTCCGGCGCTTCTAAACTCAGAATTTTTCTTATTTGATCCTGACTTTCCCCGGATTTAACAGAAGTAATTCGCACAATTATTTTCTTTTCTGTATGGACATGCCCCGCAGAATTGCGGTTCCCGGCCCCTGAAACAGGACTTGCTCCGGCCGTTTCATGAATACAGCTTGCGGTTCTTTTGCAACGAGAATGCGTTGTCAGCCCGGAACGGGGTTATTGATTAGAAGCGCATTTCCCGCAAAAAGCCCTTTCTGTTTTGCTGTATGGTCGGAACATAAGCCCCAAAAGGCTGCCTCTTATCCCGTAGCAAGCGCGATTTGCAACAGATTTTTCGTTGAGAAAAGGCAGAGGTCCGCAGGAATCCTTTGTGGATTTCAAGGGCCGACAACGCATTCTCAGCGGAAAAGATTTGCAAAGCGCCGCAGATATGGGAAAAGAGTCAGCCTTAACCAAAAAGGAGTGCTGACCATGCAGAAAAACAACAACTTACAGGACATTTTCCTCACCCAGGTACGCCGGGACCGCCGGGCCGTGACCATCTTTCTGATGAACGGTTTTCAGATGCGGGGGTACGTGACCGGCTTTGACGCATTCACGGTGGTGCTGACCAGCGACGGCAAACAGCAGGTCATCTACAAGCACGCCATTTCCACCATTGTCCCGGAGCGGCCGGTGCCGCTGTGCGCTCCGGGGAGCGCTGAGTAAGTCCGGCCCTCCCCGGCCCGGGCAGAAAGAGAGAGACATATGAAACAGGGCAAGCCCGTCATCACCACCGTCATGATCGGTCTGGCGGTGGCGCTGACCATCTACTTTGGATTTTATATTTTCGGCACCCTCCACTCCTCCTACGACACCGCCGTGGCCTACAGCTACACCATGTGGGACAGCGTGGAGGAGGAGGGCGTCATCGTCCGGGACGAGCAGGTGCTCCCCGGCAAGGAGGGCATTGTGGACGTGGTCCAGGCCGAGGGCGAGCGGGTGGCCGCCGGACAGACGGTGGCTCTGGTCTACCGGGACAGCCAGGCCCAGGCCGACCAGGCGGTGCTGGAGGAGCTCCAGATGGAAATTAAACTGCTGAACTACGCCATGAGCCGCAACGGCACCACCGAGACCTCCGCCCGGCTGGACGAGGACATTTTGCAGTCCATCGTGGCCCTGCGGGGCAGCGCCGCCCGCCACGAGTTCAGCACCCTGGAGGACCAGGTCATCCAAATCAAGAGCGGCGTGCTGAAGCGGGGCTCCACCTACGGCGGCGGGGCCACCGCCGACGAGCTGGCCGACCGGCTCCAGGCGCTGAAGGACCAGCTGGCCGCCCTGAGCCAGCGCACCGCCGCCGCCACCACTCTGGTGAAGGCGGAGCGCTCCGGCACCTACTCCGCCCAGGTGGACGGACTGGAGGCCGTTCTGACGCCCCACGCCGTCAAGGCCATGACCCCGGAGGAGTTGTCCGACTTCCTGGAGCACCCCAAGCAGCGGGAGAAGGCCGAGCCCACCGAGCCGGAGCCCGTGGGCAAGCTCATCGCCTCCGCCCGGTGGTACTTCGCCACCGTGCTGGACGGGGAGAGCGCAGGCCGCCTGAAGCAGGGCCAGGACGTGACCGTCCGCTTCGCCGGGGACTTCGCCCAGGACGTGCCCATGCGGGTGGAGAACATCAGCATGGGCGAGGGCGAGGACTGCGCCGTGGTCCTGTCCTCCGACCGGTTCCTGTCCAGCACCACCCTGCTGCGGGACCAGAGCGTAGAGCTCATCTTCCGCCAGTATACCGGCCTGCGGGTACCCAAGAACGCCGTCCATCAGGTCACCGAGACCTTCACCGACAAGGAGAGCGGCCAGGAGCAGACCCGCACCCGGGTGGGCGTGTACGCCCTGATCGCCGGCCGCACCGAGTTCAAGGAGGTGGAGGTCCTGGTGGAAGCCGAGGACTTCTGCGTGGTGAAGCCCCTGGGCCAGGGCCGGGAACAGCTCCAGTCCGGGGACGAGGTGGTCACCCGGGCCAAGCATCTGGAGGACGGTCTGGTGCTGCGGCACTGACCCAAGGTACATCAAAGGAAACCCAAGACCAAAGAGAGAAGGGGTAGTATGACGCTGAATGAACGTATCCGCTCCGTCCGGGCCCGGATCGAAGAGGCCGCCGTGAAGGCAGGCCGGGACCCCGGCGAGATCACCCTCTGCGCCGCCACCAAGGTGCAGACCGACGAGACCATCCGGGCCGCCATCGCAGGCGGCATCCATGTCTGCGGAGAGAACCGGGTCCAGGAGCTCACCGCCCATCTGGCCGCAGACGCCTACGCGGGCGCGGAGGCGGTCCACTTCATCGGCCACCTCCAGACCAACAAGGTGAACAAGGTGGTGGGCCACGTGGATCTCATCCACTCTGTGGACTCCCGGCGGCTGCTGGCCGCCATCGACAAGCAGGCGGGCAGGCTGGACATGGTCCAGGACATCCTGCTGGAGGTCAACATCGGCGGCGAGGAGAGCAAGGGCGGCTGTTCCGTCCGGGAGGCCTGGGAGCTGGCTGAGGCCGCACAGACCATGGAGCACGTGCGGCTCCGGGGCCTGATGGCAATTCCCCCGGTTTCCGCCGTCCCCGGGGCAAATATCCCCTACTTCTCCGCCATGAGAGAGCTTTTCATTGACATGAGAGAGAAAATGGCGGATAATCAAAGTATTATGAACTGCCTGTCCATGGGCATGAGCGCCGATTTCACCGACGCCATCGCCCAGGGTGCCACTCTGGTCCGGGTAGGAACCGCGCTGTTCGGTCCCCGGCCCGCACCCAAGGCGGACTGAGAAACAGACCGGGTCCCACTCCGGAGGAATAGAAAAGAGGTTTACCATGGGTATTTTTGACGAGTTCAAGCGGCTGGCTCACCCCTATGAGGACGAAGAAGCCGATATGCTGAACGACTACGAGGACGATTATCCCGCCCCTGAGCGCCGGGAGCGCCGCGCCGAGCGGACCGAGCGCCGGGAGCGCCGCAGCGAGCCTGTGGACAACATGAGCAGCTTCGCCGAGGCCGCCGCCGACCGCCGCAGCAACAAGGTGGTGAACATCCGCGCCAATACCCAGCTCCAGGTGGTGCTGGTGAAGCCCGAGAAGTTCGAGGACGCCTCCGCCATCGCCGACCACCTGCGGGAGCGCCGCACCGTGGTGCTGAATCTGGAGTCCACCAAGAAGGACATCGCCCGCCGTCTGCTGGACTTCCTTTCCGGCGTAGCCTACGCCAACGAGGGCAAGATCAAGAAGGCGGCCATCTCCACCTACATCATCACCCCCTTCAATGTGGACATTATGGGCGGCGACCTGATGGACGAGCTGGAGAACAGCGGCCTGTACTTCTAAAGGCAGGCTTTTTCTTGCATACACAGGGCGGATTTTAGGAGATCCCGCCCTATTACAGAGAAGAACGGCGCTTTGCGCCGCAGGGAGGTAGAGAATCATGCTGACACCCCAGGAGGTTTCTGAGCGTTCCTTTGCCAGAGCGGCCTTCAACGGCTACAATATGGTCCAGGTGGACGAGTTCCTGGACGTGCTGACTCAGGACTACACCGCACTTTATAACGAGAACGCTGTGCTGAAGAGCAAGCTGAAGGTGCTGGCCGATAAGGTGGAGGAGTACCGCTCCACCGAGGAGGCCATGCGCCGGGCCCTCCGGGCCGCCCAGAAGCAGTCCGACGAGCTGGTGGAAGAGGCCCGCCAGGAGAAGGAGCGCATCATCCGGGAGGCCAAGGAGGACGCCAGACAGAAGATGGAGCAGGTCCATCAGGCCCTGGCCGCCGAGGAGTTCCGGCTGAAGCAGGCCCAGGAGACCACCGCCGCCTTCGTGGCCCAGGTCCAGGCTCTGAACGCCAAGCAGAACGAGTATCTGGCCGCCATCGGGGAGCTGTGTCCGCCCGCTGACAACGCCGCCAAGGTGGAGGACACCGCCGCCGCCATCGACAACACCATGCAGCACATCCTGGCTCAGGATGCCCCTGAGGAGCCCCAGGATCTGTCCGCCACCGCCCAGTTCACTCCCGTCAGCGAGGAGACCGTAAAGGCCGCCGAGGCCCCTGAGACCGCCGAGGAGGCTCAGGACGAGAGTGCCGTGGATGACATGGAAAAGACCCACTACAACATCCGCGTCGTGCCCTTCCAGCAGGACGAGCAGGAGTAAATCAAAGCGAATACGGAAGAGCGCCCCGCGTAGCGGGGCGCTCTTTTTTTGTGTATTGGGTGGGGTTTGGTGCGATGCGCAAACTCTGTTTCCGAGCCCGTTTTACGCCGTATGTCCTAAAATTGCGGCCGCGATGTATCGCGGCCCTACGGCGTTCACCGAAAATGCCGCCTAACACATTGTAGGGCCGCCATATATGGCGGCCGTTCCGCAGAGAATACCGAGGCTAAACAGGAGGAAATGGAGCAGTCCTTGCCACCTTGGCTCCCCTTGAGGGGAGCTGGCGGCGGAGCCGACTGAGAGGTGTCCTCCCATCCCGCCCGCAGGCGTAAAAGCCTCCCCTGTGCAAGGGGAGGTGGCACCAGTTCGCAAACTGGTGTCGGAAGGGTTGTAATTTGCCGTTCTTTGACTATCTCTCAAGCAGAACTGCCCATGCAGGTTACAATCCCCCTCGTCGTCGCGGACTGCGTATCCTAAGCCCTGACACACCGTATCGTGTCAGGGCTTACTCGCTCCGTCGCTCCTCCTCTCCCAAACACAACCACTGCGTTGGGTTGCGTTTGGGTCCCCATTTGGCTGGCAGCCCCCTTTACACAAGGGGGCCTTTGGCAAAGACTGCTTCACGTCCTAACCCTCGTCCCCGCCGCGCGGCTTTTAAACGCGCCGCAGGCGCACCGCTTCTTTTCACTCTTCACTTTTCTCTTTTCTCTCTTCTCTGCCGCTGCGGCGGCCCTTCTCTCTGATTACAGATAGTATACTAATTGTAATCACTCGCCCGGAGGGTTTGGTCCTGCAAGAGGGCGATCCGGGGATTTCGGCAGGGGAGGAGGGGCAAAATGGAGCCGTTTTCCGGCCTTAAAATGAGAAAGTGTGCTGAAAAGTTCTGTTTTTCACCTCCCTTCTCAGAAAATGCAAGTTCTCATTTTATCCTGTTTCGTTCAAAAATGAATATTAAGCTGCATTTTATGGCGTAAATTCCTCTGGTTTTCTCTCTGTTTCCTGTGTTTCAGAAAGTCAGCTTGCAGGGACGTCTTGCATAAAAAAGTGCGTCTTTCGTTTTGCAAGTTGTCCTGCATTTTAGCTTGCATCATTTTTGCAAGCTATCCTGCATTTTTGCAGGCCGGAATTGTGCGCAAAAAAAGCCGCCGGAAAGTCCCTGCTCTGAGGGCTCCGGCGGTCTTGCATTTTCGGCGGTCAGCTTGCAAAACGAGAGGCTGAAAAATGGAAAAGAAAAGGGCCCCGGAGGAGGTCTCCGAAGCCCATGTCTTTCGCGGTCTGTATGCCGCTGTATATTCATCCAAATAATTATGCAGTATATCTGTATATCCCTTGTATTGCAGGGGTTCAGCCCATCAGCACCTGTACCGTAAAGGCGGCGGTCATAATGACCACGCCCAGGCTGGCGCACACGTCCAGGGTCCACCCCAGACGCACACGGCGCTGCTCCCGCCGCTTTTCCGGGGACAGCATTCTCCTGGCTCCGGGGAAGATCTCGTACACGGGGCAGGGGAGAGGCTCCTCCTCCGCCTTGCAGATATTGTCCTGTTCCATGCGGCTGCGGTACTCGGCCAGGTCGATGACATTGCCCTCCCGGCGGACAAAGCTGTTGGTGGTGCAATAGATGGTCTGCATAGTTTTTCCTCCCATAACACGGCCCGCAGGCCCGGTGAAGCGCTCCGCAATCGGAACGTATGTTCTAATCGTAGAATACAACGTATGTTCGATTCTGTCAAGGCGAAATTCGAACATTTTTTCGATTTGTCTGTTTTTGACGATTTTAAGGAGGGGAGGGCAGGAAAAATAATCACACAATCCACCATATCTGGCCCCGAAAATTGTGTAATCTTCCCTTTCTGCATGGAAACACCCTGTTTTGCAGGGAAAACCGTTGATTTTTTTCATTTAAAGGGGTATAATACCACGTCAGAAATTGTATTAGGCGGCGTTCCTTCCGGGAGCGCTCCCAGATAAATGAAAAGCGGCCCGCCGCTGTGCGTGGGCGGTCCGTTGGAACGAAATAAGGAGTAGAAAAGATGCGTAATGAGAAGCTGAGAAACGTAGCCATCATCGCCCACGTTGACCACGGCAAGACCACCCTGGTCGACGGTCTGCTGAAGCAGTCCGGCGTCTACCGCGACAACCAGGCCGTTGAGGACCGAGTGATGGACTCCAACGATCTGGAGCGCGAGCGCGGCATCACCATCACCGCCAAGAACACCGCCATCCAGTATAAGGACACCAAGATCAACATCGTCGACACCCCGGGCCATGCCGACTTCGGCGGCGAGGTCGAGCGCGTGCTGAAGATGGTCAACGGCGTTATCCTGCTGGTCGACGCCGCTGAGGGCCCCATGCCCCAGACCCGCTTCGTCCTGTCCAAGGCCCTGGAGCTGGGCCACCGCGTCATCGTGGTCGTCAACAAGATCGACCGCCCCGACCAGCGTGTGTACGAGGTCATTGACGAGGTGCTGGAGCTGCTGATGGACCTGAACGCTACCGACGAGCAGCTGGACTCTCCCATGCTGTTCTGCTCCGGCCGTCAGGGCACCGCCTCCGTCCAGCCCGACGTGGCCGGCTCCGACCTGACCCCCCTGTTCGAGACCATCCTGGAGTACATCCCCGCTCCCGAGTGCGACGCCGAGGCCCCCTTCCAGATGCTGGTCTCCTCCATCGACTACAGCGAGTTCGTGGGCCGTATCGCCATCGGCCGCATCGAGCGCGGTACCATCAAGCAGAACCAGGAGATCTCCGTCTGCAACTACCACAACCCCGGCCAGTCCCGCAAGGCCAAGGCTACCAACCTGTACGAGTATGACGGCCTGAACAAGGTCCCCGTCACCGAGGCCGTGGCCGGCAACATCATCGCCATGAGCGGCATCGGCGAGATCACCATCGGCGACACCATCTGCGCCACCGACGCTGTGGAGCCCATCGAGTTCGTCAAGATCTCCAAGCCCACCATCGAGATGACCTTCTCCGTCAACGACTCCCCCTTCGCCGGCCGCGAGGGTAAGTTCGTCACCTCCCGTCAGCTGCGCGAGCGTCTGTTCAAGGAGACTCTGAAGGACGTGTCCCTGAAGGTCACCGAGGATCCCGATTCCACCGACGCCTTCAACGTGGCCGGCCGTGGTGAGATGTCTCTGTCCATCCTGATCGAGACCATGCGCCGCGAAGGCTACGAGCTCCAGGTCTCTCCTCCCCGCGTCCTGTATCAGGAGATCGACGGCGTCAAGTGCGAGCCCATCGAGCGTCTGGTGGTGGACGTCCCCTGCGACTGTACCGGTGCTGTCATGGAGAAGATCGGCTCCCGTAAGGGCGATCTGGTCCAGATGACCCCCGTGGGCGACCGCATGAAGGTGGAGTTCCTGGTCCCCGCCCGGGGCCTGTTCGGCTACCGCAACGAGTTCCTGACCGACACCAAGGGCGAGGGCATCATGGCCTCCGTCTTTGAGTGCTACGCCCCCATGAAGGGCGAGATCGCCCGCCGTGCCACCGGCTCTCTGGTGGCCTTCGAGACCGGCGAGGCCGTCACCTACGGTCTGTTCAACGCTCAGGAGCGCGGCGCTCTGTTCATCGGCGCCGGCACCCCCGTCTACTCCGGCATGATCGTGGGCGAGTGCCCCAAGGCCGAGGACATCTCCGTCAACGTCTGCAAGAAGAAGCAGCTGTCCAACATGCGTGCTTCCGGCTCTGACGAGTCCCTGCGCCTGGTCACCCCCCGCAAGCTGTCTCTGGAGCAGTGCCTGGAGTTCCTGGCCGACGACGAGCTGCTGGAGGTCACCCCCGAGAACCTGCGTCTGCGTAAGCGCCTGCTGTCCCACTCCGACCGTATGCGTCAGGCCTCCAAGAAGAAGTCCTGATTTTTCCACAGATGAAATAATGACCGCCCGGAAGTTTTTCAACTTCCGGGCGGTTTTTTGTTGTTCCCAAAAGCCTCCCCTTACACAGGGGAGGTGGCAGGTCCGCAGACTGGTGTCGGAGGGGTTGTAATCTGTTGTTCTTCGACCACCTCTTTAGCCGTGAAGATAGTACCGGTTACAATCCCCCTCGTCGTCACGGACTGCGTATCGTGCGCCATATCGCACCGTATAGCGATACGGCTTACTCGCTCCGTCGCTCCTCCTCTCCCAAACACAACCACTTCGTTGGGTTGCGTTTGGGGACCCATTTTGCCAGTTCCCCCCAAGGGAAGCCTTAGAACGGCGGTTTTCGGCTCATATCTAAAATCTGTCTTTCAAATTGTTTTATATAGCTTGTCCTAAAATTGCGGCCGCCATATATGGCGGCCGTCCCCCGTCCCGCCCGCAGGCGAAAAGCCTCCACTTTACAAGGGGAGGTGCCCGAAGGGCGGTAGGGTTTTGATCTTCCGTTCTTTGACCACCTCTCAAACAAACCTGAGCCTGCCGGTTACAATCCCCCACCGCCTGCGGCGGAGCCCCCTTTGCACAAGGGGGCCTTTGGCAATCAATATTTCAAATCCTAACCCCCGTCCCCGCCCGTGGCGGCCATCCAATGCGCCTTGGCGCACCTTTTCTCTTCACTCTTCACTCTTCACTCTTCACTCTTCTCTTTTCACTCCCCAAAAAGAAAAACTCCCCCGGATACCACGGTATCCGGGGGAGTTTCGTTTTCATGTTAAAATCACTCGCTGATGGTGGTGCCGGAAACTCTCTGGCCCAGCATATCCAGCAGGAGGGCGTGCTCCAGGCCGCCGTCCAGGATGGAGGCCTGACCCACGCCGCTCTTGATGGCGTGGATACAGCCCTTGACCTTGTCCACCATATCGCCTGCGATGAGGCCCGCGTCCATGAGCTCTGCGGCCTGCTTGGCGTCGATGTGGTCCACAGCGGTCTTGGTGTTGTGGCTGTCGATGAGGATGCCGCCCTCGGTGAGGAAGATCAGGTCCTCCGCACCCAGAGCCTCAGCCAGAGCCCGTGCGGCCTCGTCGGCGGCGCACTCCACGGCCTCGCCCTCCTCGCCCAGGGCGATGGGAGCCACCACAGGCAGGAAGTCGGCCTCCAGCAGGGTATCCAGCACCTTGGTGTTGACCTGGGTGACGCGGCCCTCCTGATCGGCGGTGAGCAGGCCGCCGTCCTGACCGGTGAGGCCCACAGCGGACACCTCCAGACCGGCCAGCCGGTTCACCAGCTCCCGGTTCTCGCAGGCGGTGAGCACCACCCGCATGCCCACCATGCGCAGGGCGGCCAGGTCCTGGAGGGCGGTACCCTCGCCGCCGTCCCAGTTGACCACCACGGTCTGAGCGGCCCGGCGCTTGAGGACGGGCAGAATGGACAGCAGGCTCTTCACCTTCTCCATGCCGTCCAGACCGTGAGCCAGGTCGTACTCCTGGAGGTAGGTGTGGACGTACTCCACGTCGGAGGGGGTGTCGATGTACTGGGTGCCCCGCTTCTGGCGGGTCTCAGCACCCTTGCCGGTGATGAGCAGGACGGTGGGCTCCTCACAGCCCAGAATGGCCTGACGGATGGCCTCGCCCCGGTTGGGCTCGATGGAGTAGCTGCCGCCCTGACCGGCCACGTGGACGGCGATCTGGCGGCAGATATCCATGGTATCCTCCTCGCCGGAGTCCTCCTCAGTGAGCATGACCAGGTCGGAGTACATACCGGACACCTCGCCCAGGTCCTTGCGGCGGTCCAGCGCCTTCTTGCCGGGGCAGCCGAACACGGTGACAATGCGGCGGCCGGGGTACTCGGCCTTGACGGAGCGGAACAGAGTCTCAAAGCTCATGCGGTTGTGGGCGTAGTCCACAATGGCGGTGACGGTCTCGTCGGCGTTGGCGTAGACCTCCATGCGGCCGGGGACCCGGGCCTTCATCAGGCCCACATAGATGGCCCGCTCGGGGACCTTCAGCGCCTCACACACGGCGATGGCGGCCAGAGCGTTCTCCACATTGAACAGGCCGGGCATGGTCAGCCGGAACTCCCGCTGGAACCGGCGGGTGCGGACCTTGAACAGAATGTCGGTGCCGCGCTTGCGGACCTGGAAGCCGTAGACGTCGGCCTCCTCGTTTTTCTGGGAGAAGGTGTACACCGGCTTTCCGGCGGCCTGAGCGGCCTCCAGCACCCGGTCGGCGTGGTCGCAGTCCAGGTTGACGCAGCTCACGTTGGCCTGCCGGAAGATCTTCAGCTTGGAGGTGAAGTAGTCCTCGAAGTCGGGGTGCTCGATGGGGGAGATGTGGTCCTTGCCGATGTTCAGGAAGCAGGCCACGGCGAACTCGGTGCAGAGAGAGCGGTGATACTTCAGGGCCTGGCTGGACACCTCCATGGTCAGGTACTCCATGCCGGTCTTCACGCCGTTGGCAAAGTGCCGCTGGAGGTCCAGAGGCTCGGGGGTGGTCAGGTGGGACTCGAAGGACTCCACGCCGTCGTAGGTGTCGATGGAGGACACCACACCGGACAGAGGCTTCTTCTCGTTCTCCATGTAGGCGTCCAGGATATATTTCAGATAGTAGGTGGTGGAGGACTTGCCCTTGGTGCCGGTGATGCCGATGACGTTCATCTTGCCGGAGGGGTGGTTGTAGTAGAGGTCCGCCAGCGGTGCGATGGTCAGCCGCAGATCGTTGATCTGGATGCAGGGCAGGTCAATGGCGGGGTAGGGGGTCCGGCTGACGTAGGCCGCCGCGCCCTTCTCCCTGGCAGAGGCCAGAAAGTCCTCCTTGAAGTGGGCGCCCTTGCAGATGAACAGGGTGCCGGGGATCACCTCCCGGGAGTCGTAGGACACCAGAGGCACAGGGGCGCTCCGGTCCAGGTTTTCGGGGAGCTCAGCGGCCAGAAGGCCCTTCTGCTCCAGAATGTCCAGATATTCACCAAGGGTGTGGATGGTTTGATCCATATTAACTTCCTCGTTTCCGTTTCAGTTTTGTAAAAGGGGAGGGATGCGGCCGCGATATATCGCGGCCCTACCTTGTTTTAGGCAATATCGCGGTAGAAGCCGTAGGGCCGCCATATATGGCGGCCGCCGTGTTGCTGAGACCGCCGAGAAAAAGCAGGAGAGAACTTTGCCCCAGCCTCTCCTGTGTAAGGGGAGGTGCCCGAAGGGCGGAGGGGTTGTCCGTTGACTGACACGTACAATCCCCCAGCCGCAAGCGGCAGCCCCCTTTGCACAAGGGGGCCTTGGGCAAGAACTGTTTCAGGTCCTATCCTTCGTCCCTCGTCCGTTCACGACACCTCTCCGTCTTGCCCTTCGGGCAATCCACCTCCCCTCAAGGGGAGGCAAGATTTTTCGGAGCAACGCTCCGAAAAATGGCAGGTACAGGGACGAAGCCCCTTATTTTTTCACTTTTTTCCCGCAGGCCTCCACGGCTCTGGTGGCCAGGATGTCCATAGCGTCCACGTAGAAGTCCTGAGGCATCCGGTACTGCCGGGAAAAGACGGACAGCTCGGTGCAGGCCAGCACGCCGCAGTCGCAGCCCTGAGCGATCAGGTCCTTATGGAGGGCCCGGAACTTGGCGGGGTCGCCCAGGTGGCCCGCCTTGATATCGTCATAGATGAGGGACATGACCTGCTTCTGGGCCTGTGGGGAGGGGACCACGGTCTCCAGACCCAGAGCGGACAGCTCCTTCTGGTAGATGCCGCTTCGGACGGTGCCGTCGGTACCCAGCACACCCACCCGGCGGAAACCCCGCTGTTTCAGCTCGGCGGCGGTCTCCCGGATCATGTGGATGATGGGGATATGCAGCTCCTTCTGGACCCGGTCCAGAAAATAGTGGGAGGTGTTGCAGGGGACGGCCAGCACGGTACAGCCCGCGCGCTCCAGCAGCTTGGCGCTTTTGGTCAGCTGGGCCACGATGGCCCGGCGCTGTTCGTCAGTGCCTAAAATGGCCGCCGTGCGGTCGGGGATATCGGTATCGGACAGGATCAGGGTGTTGATATGATCCTGGTCCGTCTCTGCTTCTGTGCGGTCCAGTACGAACTGGAAAAAGGTGTTGGTCGCCTGAGGGCCCATGCCGCCCAGCACACCCAGCCGGAACTCAGCCATAATCAGCCTCCAATAGTCAGAGTTTGGGAGAAAATCAATCCTCCGTGGGGACCTTGCTGTACTTGTTGAAGCGCTTGATGCAGCCCAGATGGTTCTTCATCACGCGCAGGCGGCGCTTCATGGAGCCGTCGCCCTCGTAGTACACCAGGGAGTGGTGATCTGCCCCTTCCTTGATAAGCTTCTTCATCTCGGCGTGGTAGCTCTTGGGAGAGAAGCGGAAGGCCACGGAGCGGGGCACCATGCGCCACAGGGATTTATTCTTGACGATGGTCATGGGCAGGTCCTTGTGCTCGATGCGGTCGTCCACCACCAGCTTGGCAATATTATGCCCGGAGCCGGTGACATAGAAGTTGCTGCGGCCCTGACGGCAGTTGATCTCGAAGGCCTTGAACTTGCCGTCCCGGCTGTCGTACTTGATATCGAAATTGGAGAAGCCGGTGTAGTGCAGGCTCTCCAGCAGGGCTTTAATTTTCAGCTCCAGAGCCTCGTCGTGCTCGGTGATAATGACGGCGTGGTTGCCGATGCCGTGAGGGGAGTGCTCCTCCATGAGCACGTGGCCCAGACACATCAGCTTCACGTTGGCGTTGCGGTCGGAGTAGTTGGTCAGCACCCGCATGTAGCGGTCGTCGCCGGGGATGAACTCCTGCAAAATCATGTGGTCCTCATAACCGGCGGCATAGACCTGATCCAGAGCCTTCAGCAGCTCCTCCCAGGTCTGGCACACGTACACCTTGTTCAGACTGCTGTCGCCGCAGGCCCAGTAGGCCACGGAGTCGGCGGGCTTGGCGATGTAAGGGGCCTTCCAGGGCAGCTCGAAGCTGTGGCCCATCTCCTTCTTGTAGATGAAGGTGGCGGGGTGGTCGATGCCGTGCTTGTCGCACAGCTCGTAGAACTTCTCCTTGTTGGTCAGCTCCTCCATCATCTCAATGGAGATGTAGGGAGCAATGACGTTCTCGGGGAAGTCGTTCTGATACCGGGCGGCCAGCTGGACATAGCTGTCACCGCAGCCCATGAGCAGAACGGTCTTATCGGAGAACTCCTTGGCCACGTCGGCCACGTTCTTCAGAAAGGTCTTGTCGTCCTCGTTGTTGGGGCAGACCCGGTAGTCGATGATGGCGCTGCCCTTGCAGGGGAAGGAGGGGTACTTGCCGAAGGCCACGGACTTCACACCGTACTCCATGTGGAAGGCGCGGGCCACGCTGTAGACGTTGATATCGCCGCCGAAGAGCAGCGGCTGGAACTTACATTCACTCATATTTCAAAAACTTCTTTCGTTTTGGATTCATAGAATAGGGTTTCGCCCTTGCGAGGGCGAGTTTCTTTTCCGGCGATGGAAAAGAAACCAAAAGATCGCCGGGGGCTGTGCCGAAAACACTCCCGTGTTTTCAATGGCACCGTCCCCGGACCCCCGGAGAACGGGAGTCGTTGGCGGTGGGTGGGGTTTTCGCGGCTTTGCAAAATCAGCCAAATCGACGGCTGCGCTCCACCGTGGGCAAAAATCACAGGCATTTTACGGGAGTAACATGATTCGCCCGCCGGTGCCATGCAAAGACTATAACAGAAGCGTTTTTCGATGGGTGGCCCGCCGGCACCGCCCATCATGCGGAAGTTCTATCGAAAAATAGTTGGCAGAACGAAGCGGCACCGGAGGGCGCAGTTCTTCGGATGCGTCTGGTCTCAGGTTTTGCTATAAAGCCGATGGGCGTTCAAGTATCCCCTGTAAAACAGAGCAGATTTCAGACTGAGAAAAGGCATAGTCATCCATGAAACAGATTTTGCTACGCCCGAAAGCCGCAATGCCGCTTACGGCCCCCGTAACAAGGGGTCCGGGGAAAACGCCATTGAAAACGGGACGTTTTCGGCGTTGTCCCCGGCGGCGTTTTGGTTACTTTGCCGCCGTGGGCAAAGTAACATACTTTCCTATCTTGGAAGCCCACTCTTTAGACGCAGGTTTTTCCGATTCGTTCCCGATTTTTGGAAACTCAGCGATATTCCAGGTCGAAGCCCTTTGCGAACATGGGGTCCATGTCGAAGCAGGCCACATCTCCGGCGCTGCACCGGACGTTTGTCACGTCCAGCAAAGTCTCGCAGGCTCCGATGGGGCCGATGAGGGATACGGTCTGAGTTCCGATACGGACGGTGCGGTTTTTATTTCTTCTGCACCAGCGCAGGGCGGACCAGAAGCCGAGCTTCCGGGGGCGCTCCATGCCGAAGCCGTTCTGATAGCCCACGGGGAGGACGGCGATTCTGGTGGGTCTGGACAGCCGGATGGGCTGGTCCCGGCCCACGGTGTGGCCCTTGGGAAGCCACCGCACCTCGGTTAAAGCGGCCTCGCCGTGGCCCACCAGCTGCAATTTATCGTCCCGGGTCCGACAGCACCGGCCCAGCAGGACGGTCCCGGCCCGGACCCCGTCGAAGAGGGCGTTGGGTGCGTGGAGCAGGGCGAAGGAGCCCGCGGCGTGGACCACGCCGGTTTCGAACCCGGCGTCGTGGATGGTGGTCAGCACCTGCTGGAAGCGTTTCAGCTGGGCGGCGGTCTCCGGGTCCTTTTTCCGGGCCATGTGCAGCTGGGTATACACCCCGGTGAGGGCCACGGAGGACAGGGAGCGGTAGGCCAGAAGCAGCTTCTCCGGCTCGCCCAGCAGGAAGCCGCCGAAGCCCAGCCCGGTGTCGATCTGGATATGGGCCTGGGCCACGGCGGAGCGGGACTCGGCCACGGAGTTGAGGGCCAGCCCGGTATCCACGGAGGAGATGGTGAACACCACATCCAGGTCCAGCAGCTCCTCGATCTCCTTCCGGTCGGTGGTGGAGCGGAGCATCAGGATCTCTTCGTCGATGAACCCGGCATGGCGCAGCTCTGCGGCCTCCTCCAGCTCGGAGACAGCAAAGCGGGTGATCCCCTCGGTGCGGAGAAAGGCCGCCAGCCGGACCAGTCCGGCTCCGCCGCCGTCGCCGTTGAGCACGCCGTAGATGACTGCATCTCGGGCCCGCTCCTCTATCACGTTGAGATTGTGCGCCAGCGCCTTCTGTTCTATGACCAGTGTCCGCATGGGGACCGCCCTCCTTTTTTGCCCGGAAGAGCGGTGGTTTCCCCCTCTCTCCGGCGTAAGAGCAAAAAATTACACATATATTTTATCACATTTTCCCGCCATTGTAAACGTGAGAACCCCGGGGCCGCCCCGGCGGCCCTGTCGAAAAGAGCGGGGTTTTCGGCGGCGGTTTTGTGGAGTCAAACCGGGCGGATTGGTTGCACTCCGGCGGGTTTTGGTGTAAAATAATATGATTGGTCCGCCCCTTTTCTGCGCTTTACGCCACGGGCGGACCGGCAGAGCTCCTGTCTCCAAACCGGAAACAGGCAGGAAGGAGGTCCCGGCATGGATGAGAAAGTAAAGACCCTTCTCTCCCGCATCCGCGGGACGGCCAGGGGTGCGGCGGAGTCCGCCACCGATGCGGCACGGGCCGCCGGGCAGATGATCGATCTGGCCAAGCTGAATGTACAGCTCTATGACGTGAACCGGGAGCGGGACGAGGTCCTCACCGACCTGGGCCGGGTCATGTATGACGCCCATCTGGGCAGGGACACGGACGAGGGCGCATTGGACAACCTTCTGGCCCGCACCGACGAGCTGACCGACCGGCTGGAGGAACTACGAGACCGTGTGGCCGACCTGCGGCACACGAAACGCTGTCCCCACTGTGGGGCTGACTGCGGCCAGAGCGACAAATTCTGCCGCCGCTGTGGAAAGGATCTGTGATTATGGAATTTACGATGGATCAGTACCGGGAGAGCGCAGAGGCAATTAAAGCCCGTCTGGGCGGCTTCGTGCCCAAGGTGGCCATGGTGCTGGGCTCCGGCCTGGGCTTTCTGGGCGACGAGGTAGAGAACCCCATCGCCATCGACTACCGGGATATCCCCCATTTCAAAGTCTCCACCGCCCCCGGCCACAAGGGCCGTCTGGTGTTCGGCACCCTGGAGGGTCAGAACGTGGCCGTCATGCAGGGCCGCATGCACCACTACGAGGGCTACTCCTACGAGGAGGTCTCCTACGCCGTCCGGGTCCTGCGCCTGCTGGGCTGCCGGAGCCTCATCGTCACCAACGCCGCAGGCTGTGTGAACATGGACTGGAAGGCGGGCGACCTGATGCTCATCACCGACCAGATCAAGATGTTCTCCGAGTCCCCGCTGAGAGGGGAGAACCTGCCTGAGTTCGGCGTCCGCTTCCCCGACGCCTCCCACCTGTACACCCGCCGCCTCCAGGAGGTGGCCAGAAAGGCCGCTGAGCGGCTGAATATGCCCCTGAGAGAGGGCGTGTACTTCTACTGCTACGGCCCCCAGTACGAGACTCCCGCCGAGATCCGGGCCGCCCGCATCCTGGGCGGCGACGCGGTGGGTATGTCCACCGCCCCCGAGGTCATCGCCGCCGGTCACGCGGGCATGGAGGTGCTGGGCTTCTCCCTGCTCAGCAACATGGCCGCAGGCATCCTGGACCAGCCCCTCAGCGAGCAGGAGGTGCTGGACGCCGCCGCCAACGCTAAGGAAGAATTTTCTGTGCTGGTGCGGGAGTGCCTGAAGGATATGTAAAGGTTTTTACTTCACAGAATAATTTCTGAGGGACGGGCTGCAGCGTCCGTCCCTCGTCCCCGCCCGTAGGCGGAAAAGCCTCCCCTGTGCAAGGGGAGGTGGCCCGAAGGGCCGGAGGGGTTGTCCGTTTCCTGTTTCGTACAATCCCCCAGTCAGCAAGCTGACAGCCCCCTTTGCACAAGGGGGCCTTGCCCGTGCGCGGGGACGAAGGGTACCCCCTCTCAGTCTCGTCGTCACGGACTGCGTATCGTCCGCAATCCCACACCGTATCGTGGAATTGCTCCCTCGCGACCTCGCTCCTCCTCTCCCAAACACAACCACTTCGTTGGGTTGTGTTTGGGGCCCCATTATGACAGCTCCCCCCAAGGGGAGCCTTGGAACGGCGTTTTTCGCCTTGCTCTGCAAATTTATTTTGCAGTTGGGTTTCCGATGCTGATGCCTAAATCTGCGGCCGCCATATATGGCGGCCCTACGGCTTCTACTGCCGCATTGCCTAAAACAATGTAGGGCCGCGATAAATCGCGGCCGCACCCCCGTCCCCGCCCGTTTTGCCAACCATCTATTGAACCATAACGCAGAGAAGCATATTTTCTTCGGAACGCCCGCATTTGCGGCACCAGAGGGCGCAGTTCTTCGGATGCTGACGGCATCAGGTTTTGCCGTGACGCCGATGGGCGTTCAAGTATCCCCCGTAAAACGCGGCAGATTTCAGACCAACAAAAGGCATAGTCGTCCCTGTTGCAGATTTTGCAACGCCCGAAAGCCGCAATGCCGCCGACTTCCAAGGGGGTCCGGGGGATGGCGTGGACAAGTGGACGCCAAAGCGTCACTTGCCGCGTTGTATCCCCCGGCGATCTTTTGGTTTCTTTTCCATCGCTGGAAAAGAAACCCGCCCTCGCAAGGGCGGAACCCTTTTCAAAAACATCTTCAAGGAGGTTTTCCATCCTATGACCATTCTGTTCACCAACGTCACCGCCGCCACCATGGACCCCGCCGCCCCTCTGCTGAAAAACGGCTATGTGGCGGTGAAGGACGCCTTCATCACCTACGTGGGCGCCGACCGCCCCGTGGGCGACTTCGACCGCACCATCGACTGCACCGGCAAGGTGATGATGCCCGGCATTGTGGACGCCCACACCCACGTCCCCATGACCATTCTCCGGGGCTACGGCGGCGGCCACGATCTCCAGCACTGGCTCAATGACTACATCTTCCCCGCCGAGGCCAAGCTGGACGGCCGCTGTGTGAAGGCGGGCACCGACCTGGCCATGGCGGAGCTCATCGCCTCCGGCGTGACCTGCATTGCGGACATGTACTACTTCTGCGGCGACATCGCCCGGTCCGTGGCCGAGGCGGGCATCAGCGCCAATCTGAGCCGCTCCGTCACCATCTTCGAGCACACCGACGACCCGGCCAACTTCAACTCCTGCAAGGAGATGCGGGAGCTGGTGGACGAGTGGCACGGCTTCGACGACGGCCGCATCCTCATCGACGCCTCCATCCACGGCGAGTACACCTCCTTCCTGTGCCCCGAGATGTGGGAGTACCTGGGCAATTACGCCGGTCAGCACGGCCTGGGTATGCAGGTCCACGTGTCCGAGACCGTCTCTGAGCACGAGGAGTGCAAGGCCCGCCACAACGGCAAGACCCCCGTCCAGATCCTGGACCAGTACGGCGTCTGGCAGAACGGCGGCGTGGCCGCCCACTGCGTCTGGGTCACCGAGGAGGACATGGACCTGATGGCCAAGCGGAACATCACCGCCGTCCACAACCCCGCCTCCAACCTGAAGCTGGGCTCCGGCATCGCCCCCATCCCCGAGCTTATGAAGCACGGGGTCAACGTGGCGCTGGCCACCGACGGCGTGGCCTCCAACAACAGCCACAACATGTTTGAGGAGATCAAGCTGGCCGCCATGCTCCACAACATCAAGGACCACGACCCCACCGTGGTTCCCGCCCGTCAGGCTCTGACCATGGCCACCGTCAACGGTGCCAAGGCCCTGGGCCGGAACACCGGCGTGGTGGCTGCCGGCAAGGTGGCCGACCTGATCCTGCTGGACTTCACCGACCCCGCCCTGACCCCCTGCCACGATGTGGAGGAGAATCTGGTGTTCTCCACCAACCCCGGCCACGTCTGCATGAATATGGCCCGGGGCCGCATCATATATGAGAACGGTCAGTTCCTGACCCTGGACCTGGACCGCATCCGCTCCGAGGTGCAGGACTACGCCCTGCCCCACATGTTCGGCTGAGTCCGTTTTCCTCTCCGGAGGCCCGGTCCTGCCCGGTCCTCCGGAGCTGCGCCCTTTGGCGATATTTGCGGAAATTTGAATCATTTCCGCCCGTATACCGCTCTGTTCTGCAATCGAGTGGTATAACGCTCACTATTTTGGAGGTTTCCTATGGCCCACTTGAACCAGCCCAGACGGGCTGCCGCTCCCGCACACAAGCAGAGCAAACCCAACACCTTCTTCGGCGGAGCCGCCATCCTGGCCGCCGGAATTCTGGTGGTCAAGCTCATCGGTATGTTCTACAAAATCCCTCTGGTCAACATCATCGGCGAGCAGGGTACCGCAGACTTCAACAACGCCTACAACATCTACGCCGTCCTGCTGACTATCTCCACCGCCGGTCTGCCCGTGGCCGTGTCCAAGCTGGTCAGCGAGGCCAACGCTCTGGGCCGACGGAATCAGGTCAGCCGCATTTTCCACCTGGCTCTGGGCGTGTTCCTGGCGCTGGGTACCATCTCGTTCCTGGTCATGTTCTTCAAGGCCGACGCTCTTGCTGGCCTGATGAACGACGCCAAGGCCGCACCCGGCATCCGGGCTCTGGCTCCCGCCGTCATCTGTGTGGGCTGTCTGTCCGCCTTCCGGGGCTACTCCCAGGGCCACAGCAACATGGCCCCCACCTCCATCTCCCAGATCATCGAGGCCCTGTGTAAGCTGGTCATCGGTCTGGGTCTGGCCCTCTTCATCGTCAAGACCGGCGGCAAGGCCGAGCACGCCGCCGCCGGCGCCATCACCGGCGTCACCGTGGGTACCATCGTGGCCCTGGTGTACATGGCCCTCTCCTACCTCACCGACAAGAGAGGGGAGGAGCGGCTGGCCGAGGACCGCCCCGACGACTCCAAGGCCATTCTGAAAAACATCCTCCGCATCGCCATCCCCATCACCCTCAGCTCCTCTATGGTGGGTATCGTCACCGTCATCGACTCCTCTCTGGTCCAGGGCCAGCTCCAGCGCGTCCTGCTGGAGAACCCCGACAGCTGGGCCCTGTACAGCGGCTTCATCGACTTTGCGCCCCTGGAGCAGGCCCGGAACCTGTGGATCGCCGCCGTCCCCAACGGTCAGATCTCCATGTCCCTGCTGAACGACCAGCTGGCTATGGCCGCCGTCCCGGAGACTGCCGCCGCCCTCAGCGACGCCCTCCAGGACATCAGCCGCACCCTGTACGGCAACTACTCCGGCGCCCTGTCCATCTACAACCTGCCCACCTCCCTGATGGCCGCCGTCACCGCCTCCGTCATCCCCGCCGTGTCCGGCGCTCTGGCCCGCAGAGACGGCCACGCCTCCGCCACCATCAGCGCCTCCGCCCTGCGGATCACCGCTCTGCTGGCCTTCCCCATGGGCGTGGGTCTGTTCGTCATGGGCAAGCCCATCATGCGCCTGCTGTTCCCCTCTCTGACCATCCAGCTGGCCGGTCCTCTGCTGTCCACCCTGGGTCTGGCCACCGTGTTCGTCTGCATGATGCTGGTGTGTAACTCCATCCTCCAGGCCCACGGCTTTGTGAACCTGCCCGTGGTGGTCATGGTGCTGGGCGGCGCTCTGAAAATCTTCGCCAACTACAACGTGGTGGCCATGCCCGCCGTGGGCATCTACGGCGCACCCGTGGGCAACGTGCTGTGCTTCGCCCTGTGCCTGATTTTGGACCTGATCGTCATCTCCCGGGTCATTCCCCACCGGCCCAACTACCGGAACGTGTTCCTCAAGCCCTTTATTGCCGCCGCACTCATGGGAGGCGCCGCCTGGGCCGTCTACGGTCTGCTGTCCCGTATGCTGGGCGTGGGCTCCTTCGGCAACGCCCTGTCCACTCTGCTGGCCATTCTGGTGGCCGCTGTGGTCTATCTGGTGCTGGTGGTGGCCCTGCGGGCCATCTCCCGTGAGGACCTGGCTCTGATGCCCAAGGGCGACAAGCTGGCCCGTCTGCTCCGCCTGTAAGCCGGATTTTTCCTGTTTTTTAGAAAATAAATCAAAAAATGCTTGATAAGGAAGATGTATTGTGGTAAATTTTCAAAGTATGAACCATTACAGCATGGACGACCTGCGCCGCATCATGCAGCTTCTGCGCCAACCTGACGGCTGTCCCTGGGACAAGGTCCAGACCCATGAGTCCATCCGCCGCAACATGCTGGAGGAGGCCTACGAGGCCGCCGAAGCCATCGACCAGAAGGACCCTGAGCACCTCAAGGAGGAGCTGGGCGACGTTCTGCTCCAGGTCGTGTTTCACTCCTGCATCTGCGAGGAGGACGGTCAGTTCACCTTCGACGACGTGGTGGACGGCATCTGCAAGAAGCTGGTGTTCCGCCACCCCCACGTGTTCGGCGATCAGCATGCTGACGACACCGACAGCGCGCTGAACACCTGGGACGCTCAGAAGCAGATCGAGAAGGACCAGCGCACCACCGCAGACACCATGGACGCCGTGGCCCGCTCTCTGCCCGCTCTGATGCGGGCCGAGAAGGTACAGAGCAAGGCCCGCAAGGCGGGCTTTGACTGGGGCGACATGGAGCCCGCTCTGGACAAGGTGTGCGAGGAGGCCGACGAGCTCCGCCGGGCTGCCCACGGAGACGGCGACCCCGCAGAGGAGCTGGGCGACGTGCTCTTCGCCGCCGTGAAGGCGGGCTGGTACCTGGGTCTGGACAGCGAGCTGATGCTCCACGCAGCCTGCGAGAAGTTCATCCGCCGGTTCCGCTCGGTGGAGGAGCACGCAGACCGCCCCATGAAGGAGATGGCCCTGGACGAGCTGAACGCCCTCTGGCAGAAGGCCAAGGAGGAGGAGCATCAGAAATAAAGGCTCCCGTTCCTGCACAGACTGGGGAGAGACCGCTGTAATGTTCATCCCGCATCAAGAAGTACAGGAGGATCACCCCATGAATAAGAACGAACTGATCGCAGAAGTGGCCGACAAGACCGAGCTGTCCAAGAAGGACGCAGAGGCCGCCGTCAACGCCGCCATCGAGGCCATCACCGCCTCTCTGGCCCGGGAGGAGAAGGTCCAGCTGGTTGGCTTTGGCTCCTTCGAGATCAAGGCCCGCGCCGAGCGCATGGGCCGCAACCCCAAGACCCTGGAGCCCGTGAAGATCCCCGCCTCCAAGGCCCCTGTCTTTAAGGCAGGCAAGGCCCTGAAGGACGCTGTGGCTCATCAGTAACCAAACAAAGCGGGGCGCTGTGCGCCCCGCTTTTCTTTTGGATCCCAATTTTTGTAACAAAGGAGAACAATTATGAGACTGGACAAATGGCTTAAAGTCTCCCGCCTCATCAAGCGCCGCACCGTGGCCAACGAGGCCTGCGACAACGAGCGGGTCTCTGTCAACGGCCGCCCCGTCCGCGCCAGCTACGACGTGAAGGTGGGCGACGTGGTGGAGCTGCGCTTCGGCGAGCGCACCGTGAAGGTGGAGGTGCTGGTGGTCACCGAGATCGCCGGAAAGAACGACGCCGCCGCCCTCTATAAGGAGCTGCTCTGAACGGGCGGCAGAAGTGTGAGGAGGTGACCGTTTCCCCATGGACCGAACTGTAAAACTGCTCATCGCCGCCCTGGCGGCGGCTGTCCTCCTGGCCGGATTCTTCCTGCTCCGGCCCGGCAAGCAGGACACGGAGGCCGGGACCATCGCCCGGATCAAGCTGGACGGCAAGGTCATTGAAGAGATCGACCTGAGCGCCCTGACCGAGCCCAAAACCATCCTGGTCACCGGGGAAAACGGTCTGACCAACACCATCATTGCGGAGAAGGACTCCATCCGCGTGGAGAAGGCGGACTGCCCGGATCAGGTATGCGTCCGGCAGGGAGCCATCTCCGACGGCACGGTGCCCATCGTATGCCTGCCCAACAAGCTGATCATTGAGATCGTGGGAGGGGGTGACGGCCTTGACGGAGCCGCGACGTAAGCACTCCAGCGCACGGCGCATCACCCTGCTGGCCCTGCTCACCGCCATCGCCCTGACCATCTTCATGATCGAGGCACAGCTCCCCGCTCTGGCACCCATCCCCGGAATCAAACTGGGCCTTGCCAACGTGGTGACCCTGTACGCCGTGTTCACCCTGGGCCCGGCGGACGCCCTGCTCATCCTCTGCGCCAGAGTGTTCCTGGGCGCGGTGTTCGCGGGGCAGATGATGACCCTGCTGTACTCCGGCGCAGGCGGTTTCCTGGCCTGGTGCGTCATGGTCCTGCTCAGTAAGCTGGTCACCAGAAAGCACCTGTGGCTGTGCAGCCCCATCGCCGCCATCTTCCACAACCTGGGACAGCTGCTGGCCGCCGCCGCAGTCATGAAAACCTGGGTGGTCATGTCCTATTTTCCTTTTCTGCTCCTCTCCGGCGTGGTCACCGGTCTGTTTACCGGACTGTGCGCCCAGTTCGTCATCAAACGGCTGGAGAAGCTCCATATCGCATGAGAAAAGCCCGAACAGCGGAAGAAAGCTGTTCGGGCTTTTCTTTTTTCGGGGGTTCCGCCCTGCGGGGCGGGTTTCTTTTCAAGCGATTGAAAAGAAACCAAAAGATCGCCGGGGGCAGTGCCGAAAACACACGTGTTTTCAATGGCACCGTCCCCGGGCCCCCGGAAACGGGAGTTGTAGGCGGTGGGTAGGGTTTTCGATGGGCTGTAAAATCTGCCCAATCGACGGCTACGCACCGACTTGGGCAAAAATCAGGTCCATTTTACGGGGGTTACCTGATCCGCCCGCCACGGGCTTTGCAAAGACTATACTAGAAGCGTTTTTCGATGATGCGCCCGCCGGCACCGCCCGTCATGCAGATATTCTGTGGAAAAATCGTTGGCAAAACGAGCGGCACCCGAGGGCGCATTTCTTCGGATGCTTCTGCTATCAGGTTTTGCCATAAAGCCGATGGGCGTTCAAGTATCCCCCGTAAAACGTGGCAGATTTCAGACCAACAACAGGCATAGTTATCAATGAAACAGATTTTGCCACGCCTGAAAGCCGCAATGCCGCCGACCTCCGTAAACAAGGGGTCCGGGGAAAACGCCATTGAAAACACGGGAGTGTTTTCGGCGTTGTCTCCGGCGGCGTTTTGGTTACTTTGCCGCCGCGGGCAAAGTAACATCCCCCGTAAATAATCCCAAAAAGTACAAAAAAAGCGGGCTTCCAATCGGAAACCCGCTTTTTACGGTTCAAATTACAGGATGCACAGCACCAGGGTCAGGACAACCCAGACAATGGCGACCCACTTGGTAGCCTTAGCCAGCTTGGCGTCGACGCTCTTAGCCTTGTTCTTGGACAGGAAGGTGTCAGCACCGCCGGCGATGGCACCGGACAGGCCGGCGCTCTTACCGGACTGAAGCATAACGATAGCGACCAGAGCCAGACCACACAGGACCTGGAGGACAGTAATAGCGAGCTGCATGAAATCATCGTTCCTTTCAAAGCCCTACGGGCGAAAAATCAAGATTCGCCCGCTTAACCGGACGCAGATTTAAGAATAGCATAAAAACGGCTGAATTGCAATAGGTTCCGCACAAAATGGCAGGATCAGAGGACAGGAGCGGGACAGCAGGGGAGGGGGAAGAACTTTTCTTCTCCCGCTCCGGCCTCCCGGTATCAAGTTTATTCCTTTACAGGCTTATCCCAGCCCACGGGGACGTAGTAGCCCACGCCGCCCTTACATTTGATCTCCAGCCGCCCGTGGTCCACCAGATACTCGGCCAGGAAGCGGATATTCCGCTCGAACCGCAGGGCCCGGAGGGGCCGCTTGGTGAACAGCTGGTACAGACCGCAGACCTCCCGGTCGATGTCGCTGATGGTCATGGGCCGGTCGATGAGGGCCTGGATCTCGCTGATGCGGCGCTCCAAAAGGTCGTTGTTGGCGTCGATGAGGTCCCCGGTCTCCTTGGGGTCGAAAATGCCCCGGTGGGCCAGGATGCACTTCTTGCAGTCCACATGGCGCAGCTTCTCCCGGCTGGCGATGGCCATGTCGTGGGACAGATTGTAGGGGAGCTTGGCGTTGAGGAACTCCCAGCTGAGCATGGAGTCCGCCGCATACAGCACCCCGTCCGGGGTGACGGTGCAGATGTGGCCGGCGGAGTGGCCCGGGGTGTGGATGATGTGGAACTCCGCCCCCTGGAAGGGGAAGGGGCCGTCCTCGGCGGGGATGATCACGTCGGGGGTATGGATCATGGCGCCGCCCACCTTCTCCACCTCGCTGGCGGGGAGGGTGAGGAAGTAGCATTTCAGGGTCAGCAGAGAGCTGCACATGCCCGCCTCCGGGGCCGTGAGGGCAACGGGGATGTGGTACTTCTGCTGGAAGTAGCCGCTGTTGGCGCAGTGGTCCACGTGGGCGTGGGAGCAGAGAACGCCCACCGGGGTCAGACCGTTCTCGGCGAAGGTCTGCTCCAGTCCGTCCCGCTCCTCCTCCAGACCTGTGTCCAGAAGTATGATGTGCCGGTCATCCAGCTTGTAAAAGGGGATCAGCTCGTCGGCCTCGATGGCCCAGGTGTTCCCCAGAATGTGTGTCAGTTCCATGGTGTTCTCCTTCCTGTGAATTGGAGGGGTTCGCCCTGCGGGGCGACCTACCTTGCCCGCGTCGGCAAGGTAGGCGAAACGCCGCCGGGGACAACGCCGAAAACACGCCCGTGTTTTCAATGGCGTTTTCCCCGGCCCCCTTGTTTACGTGGGTCGTAGGCGGCGGGTGGGGGTTTCGATGGGTGGCCCGCCGGCGCCGCCCGTTTTACCAACCACTCAACGGAAATTTTTGTTAGACATAAACTTCCGTCCTTCGTCCCCGCGCACGGGCTTGGCTCCCCTCAAGGGGAGGCAAGGGGGCAAAGACTGTTTGATTTTCTTCTATTTTTCCCCGGAAATCTCTGCAACACGGCCGCGATATATCGCGGCCCTACGTTGTTTTAGGCTGTATATTCGGTGAACGCTGTAGGGCCGCCATATATGGCGGCCGCAGGTTTATGCGCACAGAGCGCAGAACGAATGAGAAACAGTTTTGCAGAATGTTCCGAACAACCGCCGTTCCAAGCCTCCCCC